>PVMK01152107.1_pt1 | contig 16143 bp, 11 predicted proteins | sample 1853481 | NCBI WGS metagenome assembly PVMK01 (sample SAMN08533507, study PRJNA380276) | Marine sediment metagenome, whole genome shotgun sequencing project.
CGGTTCTTCTGCCAGGCAGCGATCAACGGCAAAAGGACAGCGGGTATGAAATCGGCAACCCGCCGGCGGATTGGCGGGCTGGGCACATCGCCGCTCAGGACGATGCGCTGCTGCTTATGCTCGACATCCGGGATCGGGATCGCAGACATCAGCGCATGGGTATAAGGATGCGCCGGTTTGGAAAAGATGACCCGGGTGTCGGCGAGTTCTACAATTTTTCCAAGATACATCACCGCCACCCGGTTGCTGATGTGTTTGACCACCAGAAGATGGTGGGTGACGAACATATAGGTTAAATTAAGGGTTTGCTGCAGAGACTTTAACAGGTTGAGTATCTGGGATTGAACCGATACGTCCAGGGCAGAGGTCGGTTCATCGAGCACGATAAACTCAGGGTCGGTGGCAATGGCCCGGGCGACCGCAATTCGCTGCCGCTGCCCGCCGGAAAATTCATGGGGATAACGCAGCAGATGATCTCGGGTTAACCCCACTCGGTCAAGCAATTCCAGAACCCGCTCTTCCAATTCCCGGCCGCCCAGCCGCTGCTGGATTTTGATGGGTTCGGCAACAATATGTTTTATCAGCATCCGGGGATCCAGCGAAGTTGTCGGATCCTGGAAAACCATCTGCAATCTGCCGCGCAGGCCGAGCTTTTTAATACGGGAGTTTTTTTCGCGGGCAAGGTCTGCCGGTGCTTCAGATTCAAAGCCTTTGCGGTAATAATAAACATGACCGTCGGTGGGCTTAAACAGGCGGATGATTGCTTTTCCGGCCGTGGTCTTGCCGCAGCCCGATTCTCCGACCACCCCGAGACATTCCCCGCGATAGATATCCAGGTCGATCCCGTCAAGGGCCTTGACGGAGCCGATTTCGCGGCGCAGCACACCCCCTAAAATGGGATAGTGCTTTTTCAGATTTTTCAGCTCCAGAATCTTTTTCATTTTTATTATTTAATTAGCCACGGACCCACACAGACATACACAGACAAGGTAGTTTCATGCTCACAACGACATTTCGTGTAGCGGGCATCTGTCTTCTGTCTTCTGACATCGGTCTTCCGTCCTCCATCTGCTGTCCTCCGTCATCTGTATTTAGAGGCGGCCCAGTAACAGGCCACCAGATGATTTTGTCCGATTTTAGTCATTTCGGGAAAGACCTCTTTGCAAACCGCCATGGCATGCGGGCAGCGGGGGTGAAACCGGCAGCCAGGAGGCGGTGTAACCAGATTGGGCACATTGCCTTCAATGCTTTTTAACTCATCTTTCATGGAAAATTTCGGCACGGCAGCCAGCAAAGCCCGGGTATAGGGATGCAACGGCTTTTGGAACAAATCTTTAACATCGGCAACTTCACACAGGTTCCCGGCATACATAACACCCACGCGGTCACAGGTTTCGGCCACAACACCCAGATCATGGGTAATCAATAAAATCGAGGAAATTTCATCCTGCTTCAGTCGACGAAGCAGCTCCAGAATCTGGGCCTGAATGGTCACGTCCAGATTCGAGGTGGCTTCATCGGCAATGAGCAGCACGGGACTGCAGGCCAGAGCAATGGCAATCACGATACGCTGCTTCATACCACCGGATAAATTATGCGGATACTGTTCGATGATATTTTCCGGGTTGGGAATCCCCAGCTTGGCGATAATTTCAACCGCGCGGGCTCTGGCCTCATTTTTCAGGCGCCGCTGCCATAAGCGCAAAATCGGAATCCGGTTTAAAAGGCGGGGTGTTAAGGCATCGGGACGCCGGGCAGCGATCCGATAGACGGCCTGCAGAAACTGTTTAAGCGGAAAAACCGCGCGGCCGGCCGGCGATTCGAGATCCTTTAGAATTTTGGTACACATCTGCTTTTTCTGATGAAACAAAAAGCTTTCAGCGACCTGATCACCGATACACATCGTCGGATTCAGAGCCGCATTGGGCTCCTGGAAGATCATAGAAATGCGGTCCCCGCGGAGGCGCTGCATGTAGACCTCTGATTGCTGAAGAAGATCAACGCCGGCCGCTTTGTTTTTTTTGTCCAAATAAACAATCACTTTACCGCCTTCGATGCGGCCCGGTTCCGACACAATGCGCATAATGGAGCGCACCGTTACGCTTTTACCGCAACCGGATTCGCCCACCAGCCCGAAGGTAGAACCGTGATCGACCACCAGGCTCACTTTGTTTAAAGCCTTGACCACCCCTTCATAGGTGTAAAAATTGGTCACCAGATCGACTATTTCCAGCAATTTGGTCATTTTATTTTCTCTTATTTAGACAGGATTAACAGGATTTACTGGATATTTTTTTGGCTTTCCGGATGAAAGCCAAAAATTTCAATCGCCTCCGGCGAATATAAAAATTAATGGCAACAGCAAAAACCAAAGGGCAAGTTCTTTCTGATAAAGTTAGTTATTTGTTTTTTTCCCGCCTTAAGGCGGGATTGGATTTCATCACTTTCTTCTCGAAAGTGATGAAAAATAAAAATAATCCTGAAAATCCTGTAGATCCTGTCTAAAAAAATAAATCAAATATTCCAAAATCCGCAATCAAATCATCTTCTTCTCAGTTTGGGGTCGAAGGCGTCGCGCAGGGCATCGCCGATCAGATTCCACCCCAGAACGAACAGGACGATGCAGCCGCCGGGAAAGACAATCGCATACCAGAACTTGAGGGGATCGTCCGGCGGACCGACAATATAGTTTCTTGCCAGGGCCACCATCTGGCCCCAGTCGGCAAACCCCTTGGGCGCACCCAGCCCCACAAAGCTCATGAACGAAGCGGTGATCACCATGGAACCGATGTCCATTGTGGCCAGTATCAATACCGGATAAATCGCATTGGGTATGATATGGCGCAGAATTATTTTAATGTCAGACATGCCCATTAGCTTCGCCGCCTGGACAAAATCCTGATCACGCAACGTCAGGATTTCAGAACGAATCACCCGCACATACCAGCGCCAGCCCACCAGTGCCAGAGCAATCATGATTTTGTCGAGTCCCCGGCCAAAAGCCACCACAATGGTCATGGCCAGGACCAGGGTGGGGATGGCCCACATGACATCAACAATGCGCATCAACACCTCATCGACAATTCCGCCAAAATAGCCGGATATCGCACCAAGGGTGACGCCGATCAACGCTGCGATGCACACCACAAACAACCCGATTTTAAAGGCGGTTCGCGTCCCCCAGACCACGCCGTAAAAGATATCGTACTGGCCGGAGGCCGTGCCAAAAATATGGGTTTCACTGGGCGCTTTGGGAGTGGGCGAAAAGCCTTTATGGGGCATCAGATAGGGGTTGTGGTCGTATTTGGGGGGTGCGATTTGCGGTGCAAAAACAGCCACGGCTGCAAAGAACAAAATCAGGGAAAATCCGATAATGGCCGCCGGGTTCCTGAAAATGCGGTGCAGTGTAAATTTTAATTCCCGTAAGCGGGGGTGTTGGGAAGTCATTGTTTAAAAGATCATTGTTTAATTGGTTTGATTAGTTGGATTGGTTCTATTGGTTATGTTTCTGAGGACCCTTCATCAACTAATGAAACTAATCCAATTAATCCAACTAATTCAACCTTATCCTTGGATCAATATACGCATACATAATATCCAGCGTCAGGTTGGTGATGACAAATACGACCGCCATAAACAGGCAAATACACAGCAGCACCGGTGTATCGAGTTGAATCGCCGATTCGGCCAGCCACCAGCCGATGCCGTGGCGATTAAAGACCACTTCCACGGCAATGCTGCCCTCCATTGATAGGGCGACCAGCTGACCGGCCACCGTAATCACCGGCAACAGCGCATTGCGCCGGGCGTGCTTGATATAAACGGTTTTATTATCGGCGCCTTTGGCTCTGGCGGTAATCACGTAATCTTTGGACAGCTCTTCGATCAGACCCGAGCGCATCACCCGCATGTTTAGCGCCACCACAACAACGACATAGGTTAGAACCGGAAGAACCAGGTGGGACAGCGCATCCAGGGTAACATCCCAGTGCCCGTTGAGGATGCCGTCAATCGTGTATAGATGGGTGTAACGCGTGAACGTTTCCGGATTGTCCATGATTAACATGCTCAAATGGTCGCTGAGCACACCCGGAGGAAAAATCTGAAAGTAGCCGTAAAAGACCATCAACATGACCAGTGCGAAGAAAAAGGTGGGCAGCGACCAGCCCACAATCGCCAGAATTCGTGTTGAATGGTCGATCCAGGTATTGCGATGGATACCGGATAACGTCCCCAGCCAGATGCCAAAGAAAATAACAATGGGAGCTGCAAACAGATTCATTTCCAACGTGACCGGGAAATAATTCCAGAAGGCTTCGCCCACCGGCCGGGAAGCCACAAGGGACCAGCCCAGGTTGCCTTTGGATAATTCTTTTATCCAGCGGAAATACTGGATGTAAAAGGGATCATCCAGACCGAACTGCTGGATGATGCGCGGAATGTCTTTGGCCTGCTGGGGGGAGGTGACGTAGGTGGCGGCTCTGCGTTCAGGGCTGAAGGTCATAAAGATGCCGAAAAGCAGCACCGATGCCCCGAACAGCACCAATATCAACAGCAAAAACCTGCGGGTAATATAGGCGAGCATAATTCGTCGGTTGGCCGATTGAGCCGGTTGAGCCCGTTAAAATCGGAAAAATGTCTGATTTTACTTTTATGTTGGATAACCGCCGAAATGTCAAACATAATGAAACGCTCTGTGCTTCTCACTTTATGTTGGGTCCACGGCGCACAACCATTATTGATTTGACAGGTTTTTATCTTTTTCCTATTCTGACCTGTGCGGCAATCCTGCGGTTTATAGTGGTTGTCAAAAAAACGTTCCAATAGAAGCAAAACGAGAGGGTAGAAATGACAGCCCCATTTCCCTTTGAATCCATGCTGGTTTTCGGCTGGCTGGCAAGCATGCTGCTTATCGGTGTGCTTCTGAGAGCCAGGGTTCCCTTTTTCCAGAGATTTCTCTTTCCGAGTTGCCTCATCGGCGGAATGATCGGCCTGATCCTTGTTAATTTCCGGGTTATCAAAATTGCCGTTTCTGATCTGGAAATTTTTGCCTATCATTTCTTCAATATCTCCTTTATTTCGGTAGGACTGACCCACGGCAACGATCAAAAAAACACCTCGCCCCGCAGCAAAGCGTTTATAAAAGGGCCGGCCTGGATGGCGCTGGTCCAGGGTTCGTGTTTTGGCCTGCAAGCGGCCGTGGGCGGTCTGCTGGTGATACTTTTCGGGGTCCTGGGACTGGAGCTTTTTCCGACGTTTGGTTTTCTGGGGCCCCTGGGATTCGAAGAGGGACCCGGCCAGGCCCTTTCGGTGGGCAAAGTCTGGGAGAGTTTCGGCTTTGAGCAGGCCGCCACTATCGGGTTGACCTTCGCTGCCATTGGTTACCTGTTTGCGTTTTTTGTCGGCGTGCCGATTGTAAACCGGGGAATCCGAAAAGGGCTTGCTGTCCACGGGGCAAAGGATTTGCCCCGGGATCTTCTAACCGGAATCATTTCCAGAGATAAACAAGCCGAATCAGCCGGCAAACTTCCCCTGCACACCGGAAACGTGGATTCCATGGCGTTTCAGGCCGCCCTTGTCGGTCTTGTTTATCTAATCACCTACGCGTTTGTGAAATATATTGGAATGCTGCTGCCGCCGGATGCGGCCAAAATCATGTGGGGGTTTTTTCTTTGTGTTCGGGCTTGTATTTGCGATCTTGATCAGGTTGCTGCTCCAAAATTTTGGCGTCGAACATCTGATTGATCCCGGTATTCAGCGCAGAATAACCGGCTGGTCCATCGATTTTCTGATAGTGGCTACGGTGATGGCCATTCAATTTTTGGTTGTATGGAAATATGCGCTTCCCATCTTCCTGATTTCAATCCTCAACGGGGTATTAACCACAATCGTTGTTATTTATCTTGGAAAGCGCCTGTGGGACTATAACCTCGAAAGAACGGCCGCTGTCTTTGGAGCGGTAACCGGAACCGTCTCATGCGGGCTTTTACTTTTAAGGATCGCGGACCCGGAGTTTAAGTCGCCGGTGGCCATCGAAATCGCAGTGATGAATGTTTTGTCCATTGTCCCCATCGGTGGTTGTTTGCTGCTGGTGAATGCTCCGGTCTGGTGGAACTGGGGGGTTGCAACCACCTCGATCGTCTTTATGGGTGTAATGGCTGTGGGCCTGGCGCTGATCCGCGCGCTTAAATTCTGGGGCCCGTCTAAGTTTTAGAATTAGCCACGGACCCACACGGACAGACACAGACAAGTTCTTTTCTCCCAACAAGCTGTCGGGGGAAAACTGTATACCCTGATGACAATATTTGGCCGAAAAGGTCGTTTGGCCAAAAGGTTAGTGTGTGTTTGTGTGTGTCTGTGGCGAATTAAAAAATACAATGGAGGAAGGTACATGGGACAGATAGCGCTGCCGGAAAAAGGCATGCCCAGAGAAGATGTATTGAACACCTTGAAGTCATTTAAATCCGATGATGTTAAATGGCATGAGGGCCAGCTGTTCGGTCTGGTTTACGAAGCCGGCCCGGAGGTAGAGGCGCTTGTAAAAGAGGCCAGCGCTCTTTTTTTGATTGAAAACGGTCTGAGTCCAATGGCCTTTCCGAGTCTGATAAAAATGGAAACCGAAGTGGTTTCTATCGTAATCTCCTTGAGCGGCGGCGACGATGAGACTGTCGGAAGCTTCACCAGCGGAGGGACCGAAAGTATTTTTATGGCCATAAAAGCGGCGCGCGATTGGGCCCGGCACACCTACCCCCAGATTAAGGAGCCTGAGATGGTGGTACCGGTAACCGCCCATCCGGCCTGGAATAAAGCGGCCCACTATCTGGGCGTTAAAATAAACATGACACCGGCAAAAGATGACCTGCGCGCCGATGTGGCTGCCATCAAAAACGCTATTACAAAAAACACCATCATTTTAGGCGGCAGCGCGGTGACCTATCCGCATGGTATGGTAGATCCGATTGAAGAGATCGCAGCACTTGCAGAAAAGAAAAATCTGTGGCTGCACGTGGACGCCTGCCTGGGAGGATTGATGCTGCCGTTTCTAAAACGGCTGGGAAACGAAATTCCGCCTTATGATTTCAGCGTAGCGGGCGTGACGTCCATGTCGGCCGACATCCATAAATACGCTTATACGCCCAAAGGGGTTTCTACCGTTATGTACCGTAACCGGGATTTTCGCAAATTTCAAATCTTTGCTTACGCGGATTGGTCCGGGGGCGTTTACGCAACACCCTGTTTGGCCGGCGCCCGGCCCGGCGGCGCCATGGCGGCCGCATGGGCGGTATTGCATTACCTTGGAGAGCAAGGTTTTATGGCTCTGGCCCAAAAGGCCCGGGCGGCCACTGAAAAACTCATAGAAGGTATCAATGCAATGCCGCAGCTATATGTTTTGGGTGACCCGGATGCCACCGTTTTTGCTTTCGGCAGCAACGAAATAAATATCTACGAGCTGTCGGCCAGAATGGCCGAACGCGGCTGGCACATTGAAGCCCAGCAATTACCGCCCAGCCTTCACATGACGGTATCTCCCGTGCATCTGTCGATCGCCGATAAATTCCTTGATGACTTGCGCCGTATCGCTCCTGAAGTCCCCCGGGCTGACTCCCAGGACCTGTCCGAGCAAGCCGCCATGTATGCCATGCTGGGCACCATGCCCGATAGAAGTATGGCCAGGGAGTTTGCGGTGGAATATATCAATAATCTGTACCGGGTAGCATAAAAAGAAAATCACACAGGGGCCTTACCTGAATTGAAGCCATTGGCATGCAGGCCATCAACCATCTGATCGTCTTTTATCCAGAAAATCCTTTGTGTCCTGAGGCATGGAGGTAAATTGCAGTCGTGCGCGGTGGTCTGTAGCGGAACCAGCCGGTTTATCGTGCGGCAAAACTTTCGCATACAATTCTGAAAGCCCGCGGGTTTCAGGGGTTGCCAGCACGATTCTCAGGTTGGTATAGGCCGATAGCTTTTGGTCTAAAAACACTTCGGCCGAATTTTCTGCAAGATCGGTAATACGGCCGGCAATCGCTGTATCGGAAACGGTTTTACCTTCCAGGAGAAAGCATTCAATTGGCAGAGGCGGATTCAGAGGGGTCAAGGCAACCGCTTTTTTTTCCGGCAAAAAGACCTGATACGGTTCTGCAATGCCAGCGACATCGTAAAGGGTCACCGGCTCATCTAGACCCTTAAATTTGACTTCCCTTGTTCCCCGAATGGTCAGGTCTGTCTCTATGCAGTCATGCGTGCTGGGACTGATGAGGATCTGTCCGCCGACCGTAAACGATTCGATGCGATAAGCAGCGTTGATCGGCGTGCCGACGGCACCATAAGAGGCTCGCCGTTCCGAGCCGATGTTGCCCACCACCACCTCACCGGTGTTGATACCGATCCCCATTGCCAGCTCCGGCAATTTGAGCCGGCGCTGTTCGACGTTCACCACCGCCAGCGCATTTTGCATCTCAACGGCGCAGGCCACCGCCCGTTCGGGATCGTCCTCGGCGTAAAGGGGGGCACCGAAAAATGATAGAATGCCGTCTCCCAGAAATTCATTCACCGTTCCCTGATAGCGCGCGATAATCTCAATCATATGTTCAAAATAACGGTTTATGATTTCAATCACCTGATTCGGGGAGAGGCTGGATGTCAATGCGGTAAATCCGCGCAGATCCGACACCAAAAAGGTGACCTCGCGGTTCTCACCGCTCATTTTTAACCCGGCCGGAGAATCCAGCAATTCTTCAACCACCTCACTGCTGAGATAACGACCAAAGGTGTCGCGAATAAAATCCCGCTGGCGAAGACTTTCCATCTTTTCTTTTTCTTCCATGATGTAGCGGTAAACAACGAGGGCGATCATGGCAAAACCGATAATCAGCAGCGGCCGGACAATATCCAAAATGACCCGGCCATAAAAGAAACTTAGCATGGCAACGACAATGTAGGCGCCTGCCAGAAAAACAGTGCCGAAGGAAAAGGCCAGGGAAGAAAAACGGAAAGAAAGCAAAAAGAGCACGGCCAGCAGCACGGCTTCGATGAGCAGCATTTGCCAGCCGGACAGCTCTCTGAGAAAAGATTCTGCCAGAATACTGTGAATCACATTGGCGTGCACCCCGCTCAAAGGATAATTGGCATCCGTCGGCACGGGGCCGACATCCGTTGATCCGGTGGACACATCTGAGATAATGACGATTTTGCCTTTTAGCTCTTCGGACCAGATTTCCAGCTCGTCGCGATCATCGGAAGCGCGTAAAATATCGGCAAAATTATAATGATCCATACGCTCCCAGGGACCGATGTAATCGACGATCAAATTGCCATGTCGATCGATGGGAATCGTGATATCATGCGGCTCAGAACCCGGCCGTGTTGCATCTTTTAAAACAATCGATCGGCCGGGTTTGAGAATAATTTTTTCAGGCGGCACCTGAAGATAGTCACTAATGACAAGCAACGGTAAAAGTGGATAATAGGCATCGTCATAGCGCACCAGCAGCGGAACGCGCCGCAGGACACCATCGGGGTCAAATCTTATACTCAGTGATCCCAGGCCACGGGAGGCATGCGCCAGATCCGCATAAGTCGTCAGGGGATTTTCACCCACATAAAGTTTGCCTGCCGCTGCCTCGGCGTTAACATTCCATTTCGTTTGCAGCATATAGCTTCTGCCTTTTGAAGGGCCCTTTTTGCTGTTTTCCGGCTCACCGGGTTTTCGCAACTCCAATGCAAGGCCAAAATAGGCGTTTCCGGAATCTTCAACTGCCTGAACGAGTTCAAGATCGTCCTGCTCATTTATTTTGGCAGCGAAAATGAAATCGTAAACCTGGGCCGCAACCTGCATGGAATTCAGATTACGGACCAGCTGGGCAAAATGAAGACGATTCAGGTAAAGATCTTTTAGCCGCTCGATACTGGTATTGTTAAAATCCACATGCACAACAGTGGGGTCATAGGCCGGACGCAGATTTTCGCTTTGGGATCGGAAAATAAAAAGCTGATCGATGGTCTGGGAATTCCAGATCTCAAAGACGTTGGGTAAAAGCCAAAAACAGAGGTGCGCCGCAAAAAATGCGGATAGGATTAATACGATCGGGAGGCGTATGTTTCGTACTTTACTGGTGGTCAATCGTAAAGGTCCTGCTGTAAAATGTATCGGCTGAAATCTCTACGGCAAATTTGGCAATGTCGTGAGCCCCAGCCGTCTCGGCCTTTTCGGTACCACGCAAATTTCCAATAATGTTGACCGGCCGCTCGGCATAGGTTTTAAATTTCAAGTGTTGTTTTCTTAATTTACGAATTTCAAAAAGTATTTTCTTCGCCAGTGGCGATTTTTTAACGGCATCGGCACTTTCATATTCGTTAATGAGGGCCTCTAACCCAAGCAGGCGCTTAACGGAGGCCAGCAAATAAAAGCGTTCTTCTCCAGTGTGTTCATCCAGTTCAAACCACTGATCGGCTTTGGGGATATAATGATTGCCCGCTACGGTGTATTCAGCGCTCTTTAATTTAAAACGTTGCGGAAACAGCACGCTGAGCTCACCCTGGGAGCTGCGGTAGATAAGATAAACGAAGCAATTTTTGTTGACTTTTAAAAAGAATTTGATTTGATCGCCGGTTTTGAGGTCCGTGTCTTTCATAACGGCTTCAAACTTGGATCCATTTGCTTTTTTCAGGGCCCCGAAAGCCCACTGGAATTGAACATTGGCATTTTGTTGGGCTGCGGTTTCCTGGGCGTTTACAACCGCATGGGATTCGAACAGTAAAGACAAACAGAAAATAAACATCAACGCTATACCGACCATTCGAAGCGTCTTCATTTGGCTTCCTCCATTTAATTAATTGAATACCGAATATTCTAAGAAAAAGATGTTTGCCTGTCAAAAGAAAAATATAGCTTCGCTTATATTTCTACACTATCTTCGATCACCTGCAAATGCTTCCAGCGACCTTGAAAATAGCGCCAAAAGGATACGACAAACAGGCAGAAAACAAAACTGATGGTACAGCTCCAAGCATAATATAGCCCGGCGCCAAACACTTCCACTCCGATATAAATCGGCAGAATCATGATGACCAATGAAAGCAGACCGATACTGCACATGATAAAGCGGGTATCACCGGCACCTTTGAGCACACCGATGAAAACCATGTACAGTGCATCAAAAAATATATAAGCCGCCACGAACCGCAAAAGTATGATTCCCATTTCAATGATGGGGGCGAAATTTTCAGGCGCCAGATGTCGGGGTCGGAAAAGCTCAAGCATGGGTTGAGGAAGAAACAAAAAAAGAATAAACAAAAGAAAAATATAGCCTAAAACAATATGAATCGTTGCTTTAGTGGCGGCAACAGCATCATTGACCCGGTTGCGGCCCAGGGCCTGTCCGACCAATGTACTGGTTCCCAGTGAAAACCCCATCATCGGCATAAAGGCCAATGAATTTATTGAAAACACCATATTGGTAGCCGCCAGCTGAACCTTGCCGATACGCCCCACCATAAAAATAAAGAAGGTAAATGCGAAAATGTCCAGGCTAAACTGAATTGCACTGGGTATGCCATATCGCATGAGACGGCCGAAAAGATCGGCTTCAACGGCACGATGGGTCAATACTTTAAAGACGCGCTCATTTTTCTTCGTAAAAACCAGAACTGTAAAAATAAGCGTGACCAGCGCCCAGGACATAACGGTGGCAATTCCGGCGCCCAGGATCCCCCATTCCGGAAAAATCCAGATGCCATTGATCAAGGCATAGTCCAAGGGGATATTGAAAAGGGTTCCGAGCATACTGATGATCATCACCAGCCGAGTCTGACCCCGTCCGCTAAAAAAGCAGGACAGCGCGGTTCCAACAATCAGGATTCCCGAACCCAGGCACAGGATCTTGAAATAAACCGCCTCTAAAACCTGCACCTCGATCGGATGCCCGCCAAACTGAAAGAGCGGTTCGGCAAAAAAACTAAGACCGGCCAGCGCCGCTCCGGAAACAAGTGAAAAATAAATCCCCTGCCACAGAGCCGCACCAACCCGCTGTGGCCTGCCCGATCCGACATACTGGGCCACAAAGACATTTAAATATTGGGCGGTGCCCAGAAAAAATGAAATAAATAAAAATGAAGCAATACCGGCCGGCAGCGCAGCGGCAATGGCATCCAGCGAGTAATTGGCAAGGAAAACCCGGTCGGTAAACTCCATGATCATCGTAGAAGACATACTGATCACCAGCGGTAAACTCACCTTTAAGACCTGCCGGTAGGGCTTAATTTCTTTATGATCGGAAAATCGTGAATGCATTTTTCCTCGTTACAAAATCAAAAGTCGCTGTGATTAAAACAGATGCTAAGCCATACCGTTAGCGCGGATAGTTTGCAAGGGAGGCTTTTAATGGAAGAGAAAGTGTCTAAAATGCCTAAAATGAGCTAAAGTACCTAAAATTAAGGAACAAACCTATTAGAAGTCATCTCAAAATTAGGATTTTGGTCCCATATCAAGGCGGCCGCAAAATTCCCCGCTGAGCGGGACTTCCCGTCTGATCAAGTACGCTTAGTGGGTCGCAAGCCGCAGGAATACGTTGGTATTTCGAGGACTTGAAGTGAGCGCCCAACGCAGAAATGGGGACAAAAGACTTTTTTGAGATGACTTCTACCAATCCGGTGTCAATTTGCCGCCGGCATCTTTGCGAAACGGCATCCAGATCAGGCTGAAGACTTTCAACGTAATGTTGGTGCTTTGTGGTTTCACCGTAACCGCTTCCAGTTCTTCGTCAGCCGGATCAAAGGTGGCATCAAGGCTGCCGATATCACTCTGCAGGCGCTCATCGAGCTCGGCCATTTCATGTTTAACCGCTGCGGCCGTCTCCTGGGCCCGGGCGACGTCCATACTTTCTTTCCGCATGCGCCCGGCAGATTTCACAGCGGTACCGAATCGTGTGGCCGAACCGGCGCTGATCGCCTTGCGGCCCAGAAATGCGCCCAGGATCGCGGTGCCAAAAGAAACTAGGGTCTCCATTTTTTTGGTCTTGACCTGCTCCTGTTCCCGCTGCAACACCTGTTCAGCACGCATCAGCCGCCGTTGAAGCGTGTTGTATTTGGCGCTGTATTTGCGGCGCAGCTTTTCGACTTGCAGATCGCGCTTTTCCCGGGCAGCCTGAGTCACCCGCGACAAAAACTCGCTCCTGGATTCTTCGGGCCCGCCGGTCAGTTTAAACCGTTTCGAACGATGGAGGATCAAGGGACGATTTTGCCGAATCCAGCGTAACAGATCCTTGTTCCATTTGTTATAAGATTTGGCTTTTCCCGCCACCGACGGCAACTCCGCAAAATTGGCATCGGACAGCGGTGAAGTTTGAAGGTCATCGGAACTCAAAGCGATCTCTTCAGCCTGGTCCCAGTCCACAGCTACCGGTCCGTCTTCCAGCATGGCCGCAACTGCCAGCTTCCGGGTGACATCGACTTTGTATTTGGCACTGGAATAGTAAACATCCAGCCAGCCGGCTGGTGGCGGTGGTCTGGATGCGCTCGCGCAGCAGATCCTTATCCTGCCCCACATGAGACGGCGGCGGCGCAAAGCTGCGCAGCACGCTGACCGGCAGCCCGGCACTGCTGCCCGGCGTATAAACGGCAAAGTCAGCCGCATTTTTCAAACGGGCGATGCGCGCGGGGTCCTGCCCCCAGCCGCCCAGGCCTTTGCGCCACAGATCAGCCTGTTGGGCTGCAAACTGTTCCGGCGTCAGGCCGGCATTCAGCGCATCCTGTTCATTGATCCACGGACGCAGGTCCTGAGACCGCAACTGCGGAAAATTGAGCACCAGGTTGGTTAAATCGCCCTTGGGGTCTATGGCGATGATCGGTATATTATCGATTAGTGCTTCTTCCAAAAGCGCGATACCCAGTCCGGTCTTGCCGCTTCCGGTCATCCCGATGATCACGCCATGGGTGGTCAGGTCTTTTGAATCATATAATAAGAGACCCTCCCGGCGCTTGCGCGACGCCATATCATATTCTTTGCCCAGATAAAATGCCCCGAGTTTTTCATATTCGCTCATTGTTATCCTCTTTTGAATGGAATCGATGCCTTAAATTGCGGTTATTTTTTTGTATGCATTAAATTCCGTGCCGTCAACCTATTTGTAGTGGATACAATTCGTAACAATTTTTCCATTTTAAATTTCGCTAAACTCATTTACCTTAAAATGCCGGGTGTGTTATACCCATTGTTACCGGTAGCAATTTTTAAGCAGCATTGGATCCTGACCATTTCAAATGGTGCTGTTTATCCATTTTATATTGAGGAAAACCCATATGAAACCCGTAGAGCATGTTAAATCATACTGTCGGTTCTGGAAGCCTTCGGTTGCCAGAAGAATCACCTTTTATTTCTTCGTTTTCGGCTTGATCATTTTCTTTATCACATCGATGCTTTACATGGGAGGCACCCGCAAGCATTTTATCAATTCGACCAGTCAGTTGATCAACCATCAGTTCTCGTTAATGGGCTCGGCTCAAATGCCGGACTTTCTCTGGAAAGGAATCGGCAAACCCAACCCGGAACTGAACCAGCTGTTCGAGATAATGACAAATCTTTCGTCAAGTTTTTACGCCGTAGCCGATATCGCGATCTATGCGAAGGCTGCAGGCGAAACATTATGGTATCGGATATTTTTTGACGATAATAAGGTGCTGCACCTCAATCTGGCGCAAAGTTATTTCTCAGAAAAACTGGATCGCAATCTCAAGCGGCATTTTGTAAAGCCCGGTCTGCTGGCGCGCTCGGATGATGAACATGCTTTGTTTGTCAATGTCACCGGAAAAGATGATCGCAACACCTATTTTCTTAAAATCGGTATCGACAGTGAAAGTTTCGCCGGCATTATGAAAAGAGAGGCGAAATGGATTATTCTCATTTTCATCATTGCTCTGGTGCTGTCCCGTTTTCTGGGATATTACTTTGCCCGCAAGATTGCGCGGCCGATTGAAAACCTCTCGGAGATATCCGCCGAAGTTGCCAAAGGCGACCTGACTCAACTGGCGCCGGTCACTTCCGGAGATGAAATCGGCGAGCTGTCGACGAACTTTAATAAAATGGTGGAAGGCCTGCGGGAGTGGCAAAGTGTTAAAAAGATTGAATTTGAGCTTGAAAAAGGCCGTGAAATTCAACGCGAGTTTTTGCCCAGTCAAATTCCGACCCTGCCCAACTGGGAAATCGCCACCTGTTTTTATCCGGCCGGCCAGGTATCCGGCGATTTCTATGATGTATTCATGCTGCCGGAAGGTAATGTGGGTCTGGTGATTGCCGATGTGTGTGACAAGGGCGTCGGCTCGGCTTTATATATGGCACTGTTCCGCAGCCTCATAAGGGTCTTCGCCGAGCAGGCCATCTATAGCACCGGAGGACCGGGCCTGACCCAAATTTCGCCGGCCCCCGGCAACATCGAAACGATTTCGTCATCCGAAAATGACCAGATGGCTCGCCTGGGGGCGGTTTCAGCTACCAATAACTACATTGCGAATATCCATGGTCGGGAATGCATGTTCGCCACTTTGTTTTTCGGGGTACTGAACCCGTCAACCGGCATCCTGTCATATGTCAACGGCGGTCATGAGCCGCCTTATGTCATCAACGCCGGCACGATTAAAGACCGCTTGAAACCCACCGGGCCGGCGGTCGGCCTGATGCCCGACATCACCTTCAAATCCCAGGAGATTCAGCTTGAACCGGGTGATCTTCTGGTCGGCTACACCGATGGTGTCACCGAAGCGCGCTCGCCGGAAGATGAATTTTATACCCGGGATCGTCTGCAATCATTGCTGACCCAGCCATTTAAATCGGCCGCTGAAACACTGGAGCGCATCAAAACCAATTTGTTCGCTTTTATCGATACCGCTCCCCGCAGCGATGATGTCACCATGCTGGCGGTACAGCGGGCATCGGTTTAAACTCGGACTTTTCTTTTTTAAAGCTATCTTCTCGATATATAGGCGACAGTTATGGATAGTGAATCCCTGCCGGACCGTCTCACAGCGTTATTCTTAAAACAGGAAAAAAGGAAGGCCGTCACGTTCCTGCGAGATGGCGAAATTGAGACCGAAATTTCTTATCTGCAACTGCACCAGGATTCAAACCGGATGGCCCTTACATTTCAGGAA
>PVMK01124858.1_pt1 | contig 16140 bp, 14 predicted proteins | sample 1853481 | NCBI WGS metagenome assembly PVMK01 (sample SAMN08533507, study PRJNA380276) | Marine sediment metagenome, whole genome shotgun sequencing project.
CATGCCGCTAACGTGTGCTTGCTATACATATAAAGGTGTGGTTTCATCCGGATGTGGCCGGGTACATCAAAGAGAAGATCTGGCATGAATCCCAGCAGATTCATCTGCAGGATGACGGCTCCATCATCTTTGAGGCTGAAGTTGCGGGGACCGACGAGATCAGGTTCTGGATTATGACCTGGGGGTCAAAAGCCGAGGTCCTCGAACCGGAATCTTTGAGGGAGCAGATCAGGGAAGAAGCGGAAATGATTTCAAGACGGTATGAAACACCCGCTGTGGCGGAAGAAAGCCAGCCTTACAGCGGTCGGACATAGAATCATCCTTTACAGCGCGGTTGACCCCAAAGACTTATGTGGCCTGTTCAATCTCCAATACTGTCACTTTTTCTAATCTGTCTTCCACATGAAGGGCAAACCGCAACTTCATCCCTGGATGATAGAAATGTATAGCAAGCACACGTTAGAGGCTGTCTGCCGCTAACCCGGGAACCCACGTTGGCGAATCCGAAAAGTGAATCTGCTGATTGACTTTTTCCTGTACCTGTATCGCCAATTATAATCGAGGAAATCCAACTCCTTATCCGACCGTCCCCCGGGAAGTATCAGGAATCAGTGTTTAATAAGGCCCAAGCCGAACCCACACAACAAAATGACAACCACTATTCCGGTTATTATTAACTCTGGAATCATCATCATCCGTCTCCTTCAGGAAAGCTCCTTGAATGCAATCTGTTTGATCGTCCCATGTATTGTATATCGATCAATTTATTGAGTTTCCCACATTTTCTTGATATAGATGAAAATATCGATGTTTTCGGTTGTAAGTAATTTTTGTGAGCCCCATCTATAGTAATTTATCCATACCTGGCCTAAAATGAAAACTGAAGATAGAGAAGAACGTTTTGGGATTATAGCTGAGAAGAAAGGGTATATCTCCTGGCCCAACCTATTGGAGGCATTAGAAATGCAAATTGAAGAAAACACCAAGAAGGGAGAAGCCCGGTTTATTGGTGATATCTTGTGTGATTTGGAATTTCTGACGAAATTGCAGGTCAGGGATGTGCTTGAGTCAATGGAAAAGGCAATAACAAAGGATGAATAAGAACGGGCCGAGCAATTATGCCAACGTTGCAAAGAGAAGAAAAAAAGGGGTTAGCATTTTGTTTCAAATGCTAACCCCAAACATTCTGGCGTCCCCAACCGGATTCGAACCGGTGTTGCCGGCGTGAAAGGCCAGTGTCCTGGACCTGACTAGACGATGGGGACGCAAGGCTGATGCCGTGCTGTAAAATGGTCACCGCCGAGGTTGTGCTACCTCAGATAAGGTCCTATTGTTGCTTCAATTTGCATAGCTGCAACAGAACTTATTATATTAACTAATAACCACTCTCTTGTCAAAGGATTTTTTTCTGTGAAGGATAATCAGCGCACCACCGGGGATGGAAACAGGGTGGAAGAATAGATTTCCCAAAAGAAAAAGGGGCTGGCTGATATCAGCTAACCCCTTGAAATTGTTTTGGTAGCGGGGGCTGGATTCGAACCAACGACCTTCGGGTTATGAGCCCGACGAGCTACCAGACTGCTCCACCCCGCGGTAATCCGATAATATAACTTCATAGAGTTGCTTTGTCAATTAAAAAATTGCACTGAACTTCAGCAGACAAAAACCTTCAACGGTATCCGGCTGATCATCCGATGACCGGTTTCAGTGACGGTAAAGACGCTTTCAACGCCGGCACAGAACCGGTCTTTGAATACCATCTTGGGTTCGAGGGCGAATGTCATGCCCGGTTTCAGGAGAGAATCGTCTTTTGCGCTGAGTATTGGCTGCTCAATCAATTCGTGACCGATTCCATGACCGATGAATTGAACCTTGTATCCCGGCGGTCCAAGATAGGGCTTTGCATATCCCAGTTTTTCTGCCTTGGTCAGCGCTGTGTCGAACAGCTCTTTGATGGGAATGCCCGGTCTGACCCTGTCTAAGACGGTGTTGTGGATTTCAATGGTTGCAAGGGAGGCATCAAGTGCCTCTTCAGGCATGGAACCGATGGCAAACATCCGTGTCTCGTCCATATGAAATCCGTTGAAGACAGAGGCGATATCAATCATGATAGGTTCATCAGGGGCGAGTTTTTTGTTTCCCCCTCCCACAGGAAAGGCAGCAGATGTCCCCTGGCCGCTGGCAGGGGAATCCAGGAGACCCACCATCCCGCCGCTACTCCCGCTCAGTACGTGCCAGGTGTAACCCTCTGTCTGATAATCTCTGACCCTGAGTCTGCCCCCATGGCCTATTTTTCGGGCATATGCCTCATACATCCCCCCAAATTCCATCTCGGTATAACCCGGCCGGATATTATTCCTGATATATTCAAAGATCCGTGAGGAGCGCTTTGCCGCCTTTTCCATCTGCTCAATCTCCCATGGGGATTTAATCATCCGGGTTTTGAGTATGGGGGGAGATCCGTCAACAAAGTTCTGTTTTGGGAACAGTCCGCGATAGAATTCAAATTCCTTTACAGGGACTACGTCTAATTCAAAGCCGAGAGTCTCGGGGAGGTGCCCGTAAAATTCAACGATTCGTCCCGGGACTTCTTTCGGGGATTCAATTTCGACCACATCCCTGATGGACGATTCCTCCCGGGCCCTCGGTATGTATTTCCTGATCAGGAGGAGGGGGTCTCCCTGGGCGGGTATGTAAAGGAACCCGTTTTGTGCTGTACCTGAAAGATAGAGGATGTCCACTCTCTGCACAACAAGGAGGCCGTCGATATCCTGTTTCTGCATCCTTCTTTGGATCTTGGTGATGCGGTCTTCTATTTCAGAGGACGGGACTTTGAATTCTTGTGGCATTTCTTCAGATATTGGGGTTTGATTTTGAGTTAATTGATGTTATAGCATTCATATGAAACTTGAAACTGAAAACTGTAAACTTGAAATCTACCTCTGGGTCGGAGAGGTCGTCTCCTTACGCCTTACGCCTTACGCCTTGCGCCTTGGGCCTTCAACATCACGGAGTGTTCATGGTCACGGAACAAGGCATTATTGAAGATGTGTCCGGGCGAAAGATCCTGGTTCGAATCAAGAAGAGTTCGGCCTGTGCAACCTGTGAATCCCGCGGTGATTGTGGAGTGGATTCCGGGAAAAGTATGGTTGTCGAGGTAGCCAATGATCTCGGGGGAGGGAAGGGGGATCACGTTGAACTCAGTGTTCCTTCCGGTGCATTTTTGAAGCTCTCCCTCCTCGTTTACATCCTTCCCGTAGTGGCCCTCATTGCAGGCGCTTTTGCAGGAGGGGCGTTTGCCGGGGTTTTGCATGTGCCCCTTTCTTTGGCCTCTGTTATTGGCGGGTTTCTGGTTATGGGGATTACCTTTTATACCCTCAAACGTTTTGACAGGTCTTTACGTGCAAGGAGTGAATTTCGCCCCCGGATGACACGTATTCTGCATCGTGTAGGATCCCTTCAAGGAGACGATTGATAAGGATTTTTTCGCTGTCAGGCCAACCTTTTTAGACTTGCTCAGCTCTCCTTTTTTTTCAAGAAAACACAATTTTCGAGCGTGGTATCCCCATCGACTACATCCTCTGCAAAGGTCCGGCAATCAGGGGCCCCGCATGTCCCGCATTCCTTTCTGGACAAGAGCCGGAAGATCTCATCAACGCGATTCTGTCTTTCAATACCCCTTGAGATCTCGGACGAAGAGAGCTGAGGGGGTTTTATTTCCTGGGATCGGGGCTTTTTGTCACTGAAAAACCATCCCTTATTATAAAGGTCTATCACATACTTATATTTAATCCTTCTTTCCGTCCCGAATATCAAGATCAGTTTCTGAAGGGTGTTTTTTGCCCGGTATTTGTCGGTAACCGCAAGGGGGCCTCCGAGACATCCTACACCGCATACCCTGAATTCAACATAATCCAGATCCTGGAGAAGACCCATTTCAATCTTTTCGAGGTACTGGATGGTTTCGTGGAGTCCTGATACCGCAAGACAATTTCTGTCTAATGCGGCAACTTCACCACCTGACATTCCCCAGCCAAGCCCAATACCCCCTGAATGATGGAGTACCCTGTCATCATCTATCTCCTGGATACTTCTGTGGAGTGGTTCGTAAATGGCATTTATTCCGACAGCTTTGTCCTGACGGGGGCCCTTCCGGGATGCGCCTTCTATTACGCTGTCAGCGATCGCCTGACATGGGGTGATATGGAGGAGTTTGATCTCCTCAGGCTTTCGTCCGTATTTTTCCGCCACTCGCTTCTTGGCCTCTCTCGTTACTATCTCGCGGGGTGTAGCTAAAGGGAGGATGTGTTTTAATAATGACGGGAATCGATATGCGATAAGCTTGATCACCACCGGGCAGAGGGGTGATATTAGAGGAAAGGGCGCATCCTTTTTTTCCCGGCTCTCACGTATGTACAACTCGGTGGCGAAGCTGGATATCTCGCTGGTATAAGCCTGATCATGCACGTACCAGAATCCCAGTCTCTTGAGGCCTAAGAGGATGTCGTTGGGGAGGACGTCTTCTCCGAACTGGGTATAGAGAGTAGTGCTGGGGCTGACAATGTATTCCCCGGTTTCGGAAAGGTCAAAATCATCACGCCTAACGGCAGCGACAGCCCCCCTTGGACAGACTCGAGCACACTCGCCGCAATCGATACAATAGCCTTGAATCTCTGCCAGTCGGCCCTCTTTTATCCGAATGGCCTTTGTAGGGCATGCCTTCATGCAGAGGACGCATCCGTTGCAGAGGGACTCGTCAATTTGAACGTAACGTACAGGTTCCATGTTCTTGGCTGTCTTGTCCATTAGCTGTCCTCCACCTTAAAGCCTATTTTCAGGTGGGCGCCTTTCCCATTATGTGAATTAATTGCAAGGGAATCGGCGTTCTTGTTTATGTTTGGTAGGCCCATTCCGGCCCCAAAACCCATCTCCCTGTATTCCGGTGTCGCAGTGGAATATCCCTCCCGGAGCGCCAACTCAACATCTTCAATCCCCGGGCCATCGTCGCTCACATCAAGGACGATATTTCGGGGGCCTACTGTCAGCAATAATTCTCCGTCTCCGCCATGCATTACTACATTCATCTCCGCCTCATAGGCACAGATGGAAATACGCCTGATCAGATCGGACACAAAGCCGATTGATTTAAGTATACTTTGAATTTGGAGGGAACTTTCTCCCGCCTTTGCGAAGTCTCTGGCTTTGATAGTGAAGCTCTTTGTTAAAGCAGGCATATAAAAAGGACCAAATAGTTTTTCCCTGTTTGGAGGGAAGTCCGGGTTTGAAAAACAGATTCCGTCTATCAGGATTCGTTAAAGGGAATGAGTCGCGGCGGGAACCTTTTCCTCAACCCCTCGAAGTCCTTTGGAAAACAACCTCCCACATGATGTATACATGGTGAAAGGTGTTGAGAAGAGCGGCATCCCATGTTCTCGCGCTTGAGTAATTATCTCCGGGGTAGGCTGCTTTCCTCTGACCAGTACCACAACCGCAACACCGGCAATGACAGATGCGCGTATGACCTGGACGTTGCAGAGGCCCGTCAGTAAAACCACATTGTTGTTATTTTGTCCCGTGAGCATGTCACTCATCAGATCGCTTGCGGTGCCGGCCTTGACAAGAATATGGAGTTTGTCCTCGCCCACAATAACCTCGGCACGCAAGAGGTCTTTAATATCAGCTAAACTCAGGGTTTCTGTCTTTATATCATTCATTTGTCAATCCTAAATTTGTCAATGTTTATCTGTTCACGGCTCAGGGTTCAAAGGATCAGGAATTTCAGGCTCTTGGCAAATGAAAGCCGGTTATCTAAATCACGGGGTAAATTACAACGGGCACGGTTAGAGATCGCAGCGGAGGCAGCGACGTGCCTCGAGAATCGCGGTCTTCTCGTCAAGCCCCAATTCCACTTCCGTGAAGTTGGTTATCCGCTCTTTTACCGGCAGTTCACTCATGGTGGGCCGGACAAGCTTTTCATCTTCATCTGTCAGTTCAAGCCGGTCTACCAGAATATGAGGTTTGGGATGCCAGTATCCTTTGAATGGTTTCCCTCTGAGGTAACAGTCTATGGATATTGCCGCCTTATGACCTGCTCCCACTGCTGCGACCACAGTGGCGGGGCCTGTAACTGCATCTCCCCCGGCAAAAAACCCCGGAATATTGGTTGCCAGGGTCTCTTCATCCACTTCAAAGGAGTTCCAGCGGGTGATATGAAATTTATGATCTTTAACGAGAAAAGAAAGGTCCGGTTGCTGGCTGATGGCGGGTATGATTACATCGGCGTCAATAATAAATTCCGAACCTTCAACAGGGACCGGTCTGCGGCGGCCGCTCGCGTCCGGCTCTCCCAGTTCATTTCGGAGACACTCCATGCCGACTACCTTACCGTCTTTACCGAGGATGCGAACCGGAGAGGTCAAGAGATCAATATGGATACCTTCCTCGTCAGCCGCGTCCACTTCTGCCGGGTTTGCGGGCATCTGTTCGCGCTGGCGGCGGTAAACAATATGCACCTCTTCAGCCCCGAGACGAAGGGATGTACGCGCTGCATCAATGGCCGAGTTTCCGGCCCCGATGACGCATACTTTTCTTCCGGGGGCCTTTCTATCACCTAAATTGACGTTTCTCAGAAACGCGGTGGCGTCAATAAATCCTTCAAAGTCATCCTCTCCGGGTATGCGGAGCTTCAGGCCCTTATGGGCGCCAATGCCGAAGAAAAAGGCCTTATAGCCCTGCTCCTTGAGTTCGTCAATCCCCACATCTTTTCCCACACGCACACCGTGTTGAATCTCTACCCCAAGACGTTTAACAGCATCTACCTCATCGTTCAATACGTCGCGGGGAAGTCTGTATTCGGGTATGCCCACGTGGAGCATCCCTCCGCTCACAGGAAGTTCCTCAAATATGGTAACGGGATACCCCTTAAGGGCGAGGTCATGGGCTGCGGTAAGACCTGCAGGACCGGCGCCTATCACTGCCACCTTGTCCTGAGGATAGAGCACAGGAACCGGTTGTATCTCCTTCAGCTTTTCACGATTTGCGTCGGCCGCAAACCGTTTGAGGGCGCAGATGCTGATCGGTTTATCGGTCTCTCCACGTTTGCACTGGCTCTCGCATGGGTGCGGGCACACCCGACCCAGGACCATGGGGAGGGGGTTTTCCTTTCTAATGATCTCCCAGGCCTTTTCAGTTTTACCCTGGCCGATGAGGGCGACATAGGTGGATACGTCCTGGCCTGTGGGGCATGTGGACTGGCATGGTGGAGCGCTCAAGCGTTTGCAGGTGCCTGTCGGACAATGCTTGTCATATATGTGGGCCTCGTACTCATCCCTGAAATATCTGAGGGTGCTCAGGACCGGATTGGGTACGGTCTGTCCCAACCCGCAGAGCGAGGCTGACTGGATGACCTTGGCCAGGCTTTCCAGACGCTCAAGATCTTCCGGAACCCCTTCCCCCCCGCAGATCCTTTCGAGTATCCAGAGGAGCTGCCTGCTCCCTTCACGGCAGGGGGTACATTTCCCGCACGATTCGTCTGTGGTGAAATCGACGAAAAATCGGGAAACATCCACCATGCAGGATGTTTCATCCATGACCACCATCCCTCCCGAACCCACGATGGCCCCTGTCTTGGCGATATTTTCGTAATCCACAGGGGTTTCAAGCAGGCTAGCGGGTATGCATCCGCCTGAAGGTCCGCCTAATTGTACGGCCTTGAATTTCTTGCCGTCAGGTATGCCGCCGCCGATGTCGTAGATAATGGATCGCAACGGGGTGCCCATGGGTACTTCGATAAGACCGATATTTCTGACCCGGCCGCTTAATGCAAATACCTTTGTCCCGGTGCTCTTTTCTGTCCCGAGGCTGTTAAACCAGTTTGCTCCCCGGTAGATGATCTGCGGGATATTAGCCAAGGACTCAACGTTGTTGAGAACAGAAGGACGATCCCAAAGTCCTTTATTGGCAGGGAATGGGGGTCTGGGTCTGGGCATACCCCTCTGGCCCTCTATGGAGCGCATAAGCGCCGTCTCTTCTCCGCACACAAAGGCCCCGGCCCCGAGGTACAGGTCTATCTCCATGTCGAAACCGGATTCTAATATGTCTTTTCCAAGAAGTCCGTAATCTTTGGCCTGGGCAATTGCAGTTTGCAGTCTCTCGATAGCAAGGGGGTATTCAGCACGCACGTATATATAGCCATAGTGAGACCCGATTGCTTTTCCGCCGATGATCATCCCTTCCAGTACTGAATGGGGATCACTTTCAAGGATAGAGCGATCCATAAAGGCGCCCGGGTCGCCCTCGTCAGCATTACACAGCATATATTTAGGGCTTCCTGCAGCTGCAGCGCAAAACTGCCACTTCAGGCCAGTGGGAAAGCCGGCCCCGCCGCGGCCTCTGAGACCGGAGGTTTTCATCTCTTCAACAATCTGATCCGGTTTCATTTCGAGGAGGGCTTTTGCCGCGCCCATATAGCCATCCCTTGCAATATACTCGTCTATGTTGTCCGGGTCGATAAGACCCCGGTTCTTGAGGGCGACAAGGACCTGGCGACTGAAAAAACCGATCTCCTTAATGCTCGGGATTGCTTCAGCCGTTTCGGGGTTTTCAAAGAGATGCTTTTTTACCACACGTCCCTTGATAAGGTATTCTTCTACAAAGAAGGGGACGTCATCCACTGCGAGCTTCTGGTAAAATATCTCGTCGGGATAGGCAATCATCAATGGGCCTGCGGCGCAAAAGCCATTGCAGCCGGTTGTGGCAACAAAGACTTCGTCCTGGAGATTGTTCTTCTCGATCTCTTTCACTAATGCGTCTCTCACGTCAAGGGAACCACTCGATACACAACTGGTCCCTGCGCATATCATCAGGTGAACACGATACTTCTTTTCCATAAAAACCGCCTCGTCAAACCGGAATTAAGGAATTGCGAATTGAGGGATTGAGGAATTAAATCTACTGTTTTTTCTTAATCCTCAAATTCCCAAATTCCTAAATCATTTAATCTTCAATCATCCCCTATGAATCGGGATTTCTCTCCGAGCCGTAGGTTCTACGAGCCGGAGGCCGCTACACTTCAACAATCGACAATCCTAATACGTGGTTTCACTCCCAATGGAGAGTGCGTAATCAGCAACAGGATTACCCGCTAACACATGTTCGTCAAAGATCCTGTTAGCCTTGTCAGGGTCCAATTTGACATATTTTACCGGGGCAGACTCTTTGACTTCCAGGGTGACCATTGGCTCGCTATTACAGAGCCCTGCACAACCTGATGAGGTCAAAATAATATCGGTTGCCTCGCTTTTTTCTACCTTGGCAAGGAAGGCATTCATGATGGTCCGGGCACCGGCCGCGATTCCACATGTACCCATGTGGACGGTAATCTTCACGCGGTATTCTCCCTGTCTCAGATTGACAGTTCCCTTCATGGACTCCTTTATTCTCTTTAAATCTTCTATCTTGAGCTTGGCCATGTCTTGCCTCCACTATATGGATTGAGCACCATAAGAGTTAAGGTGTTTTAAAATTCACAGGTTACATTTATACCGCACGAGGTTATTATGAAAGTGAACGTCGAACATCGAACATCGAACGTCCAACATCGAATGAAAAACCAGTGTCGAACTTTGAATGACCATTTTATTTTTAGCCGTTTTGATACTCGTGACGAAAATATTAGTTAGTCGTTTTGTTTCCTCTAAAATATCATCTAATAGTTCAGGTTTCTTGAAGTCTGTTTCGTCATCTTTGTTTTTCATTCGACATTCGATGTTGGACGTTCGATGTTGGACGTTCATTCTCCCCGCTTTTCCTAAAGAGGTCCTTTATCAGGTTAATAACAGCCGGATCGTTTATGCTTATGCTGTCATTCAGTTCACCGCGAATATACTGTGTATCTAGCTCTATCTCTTCACCCTCAAGGTTGGAGTAGTACCTGAAGTCCAGGTCCGGATTCCCCATGATCAGGGTGGCCAGGGTGGCGCCCATATCGCCTACAGGCTTCCGGTCAATATGGCTTTCCTGAAATGTGGCCACGACCTCGGTTCCTTTTCCTGCTTCAGATATTATCTCGAGATTTCCTCCGGTCTCTTTTGCGGCCTGTTCCAGCAAGGGGATACCCATGCCGACACGACGGGTGGTGCGTGTAGTCATAAAAGGATCTTTAACGCCTTTAACCATTGCCGCATCCATTCCCCGGCCGTTGTCTTTAATGGTTATTTGTAAGAGGTCTTTGTTGATATCCTCCAAAATATTTATTTCAATCAGGGTGGCGCCGGCCTTTGTTGCATTTTCCACAATGTCCAATATATGAAGCGAGAGATCCTGCATATTGACTCAATATTCAACCTTGCGGCCTTCCTTTCCCTTGAGGGCAAGCCTTAGCTCAGCCATTTCAGGCCCTACCATTTGAAAACCGGTTGGGCTGCTTCCAATATCTTCAAGGTCATGGGCATCAGATGATGTAATAAAGGTGAACCGCTCAAGGTCCTTGAAGAAGGCCTTCCTGTTTTTCAGGGTCATTCTCCTTGAGATCTCTACTGCATCAAGGTCCAACCCCTCGGGAATAAAACCGAGTTGGCTGATGATGCTAAAGGCCTGGCGATCAATATGGGCAGCCACAGCCAGGCCATTTAACTTGTGAATGGCGTCAATGACTTCGCTCAGGCCCAAATTTGTCGCGCCGATAAGAAGGCGCCTGTTCATCCCTTCCACTTCGTCAAACGCATTGGCAATGACCTGCATGCCGAATAGGGCGTCGTCATTTTCCCCCGGCTGGAGATGGTCATAAACCAGGGTTTGCATGGACAGGGCGTCTAAGGGATTTTCAAAGAGCCCGACAATATGGGCCTCTTCAGATGTCGTCACCTCTATCCCTGGAATGACACACAGTCCGGTATCTTGAGCGGCAGCAATAACAGATCCAGCGTTTTCGGCACTGTTATGATCTGTGATAGCGATGATCTCTAAATTCTTTTTTTGTGCCTGTTCGACGATTTTCCGGGGCGTCATATCAAGGGTGGCGCAGGGGGAAAGACAGGTATGAATGTGCAGATCTGCAAACACAATTCTCAAGCCATTCTCCCTTTTTCCCCAGCAAAGACACCTTAATAATCTAAAACACCATCATCTCCCCGAAATGCCCAATGCAAAGAGCTTCCCCACTAATTCAAATGCGGGCATGTCAGAGATCAAAATGGGAAGGCCCTCTGCTTCGGCCTTTTGCACAGTGTCCTCCTCAGGTTCTCGCCCGTTGATCAGAATAATTCCCCCGAGAGATTTCATAACCGCCACGGCCACTATATTCTGATGGATCTGAAGTGTGACCCATAGATCTCCCTCATCGGCGTTGGCCATGACGTCGCTCATGAGGTCACTCACATAGCCCCTGCTGATTTCTTTATCAAGAAAACCAGCGCCGGTCTTGACGGTTAATTGAAGTTCTTTAACAATCTCTGTCAGATTCATCTTGGATAGCAACCTCTATTATATTACTTTTTACTGCCTACTCCCTACTCCTTACCCCTCACTCTTTCCCTCTGACGTTTTCAACAATTTCCACGATTTCCGAGGGATCAACCATGCCATGAGTATCTTCATCAACTACCATTACCGGGGCCAATCCGCATGCCCCAATACACCTTACAATTTCGAGGGAGTATTCCCTGTCCTCTGTAGTTTCTCCCACACTCACTTTAAGATGCCGGCTAAGGGTATCTAATAATTTTCCCGACCCCTTTACAAAGCACGCGGTTCCCAGGCAGACCCTGATGATGTGTCTGCCGCGAGGGACCATTGTGAAAAAGGAATAGAACGAAACCACCCCAAATACATCTGATGACGGCATGCCCATGCCGAGGGCTATATAGTGTTGGGCGGGGATAGGAAGGAACCCTAAGACTCCCTGGACCTGTTGAAGAACTGGGATAAGTCCTCCCATATGGTCCTTATAAGCATCTAAGATTTTGTCGATCTCCTCCCTGGCTTCTGGCTTCTCTTCCTCTTCTAAGAGCTGGATGAAGTTTACTCTCACCTCTTCCGGGTCGCCTGGGGGTTCATAATCGATTATCCGTTTTGTATGGGGGATCGATTCGAGTAACCCTTCGCACTGCTCCAGGAGCGTCCGGTGATGATAATTAAAGGAAGTCCAGCCGGGCCGACGGAGCGGAGATTTTACATCCGCGAAATCGGTTATGCCGAATGTTCCGGGATCGGGCAGAGCCCACCGGGTACCCCCATGCTCTAAACGATCGTATGTGATTTCCCTGAGGAAGGGGACGCTCTTTATGATTTCATTTTCCCAGATGCTCTGGCTGGTTTCATTCTCCCAGTCGAGACCTAATCGATTGGCGAGCTTGGTGAAAATCCAGGCCTCGGGTCTGGCTTCGCCCGGGCTGGACACGGCTCTACGCATTAGGCTGACCCTGCGCTCGCAATTCGTATAGGTGCCGGTTTCCTCTGACCAGGCCGCAGCAGGGAGCACTACGTCAGCGTAGTCGATTGTTTCGTTGTTCAGGATGTCCTGCACCACTAAGAAGTCGATCGATTCCAAGGCCTTTGTAATATCTGGCATGGCGGGTCGGGCAATGGCGAGATTTTCACCCACACAATATAACAGACGGACCCCCTTTTCTCCTTCACCGGGTGCGCCTCCCATGTTCTTCACCATCTGGGCGAAGGTAAGCCCCGGTTTGTCGGGGAGTGCAACTCCCCAGGCGACTTCAAACGGTTTTCGGGCGACTTCATCTTCGACCATTTGATAGCCGGGGAGAAACGCGGGGAGGAAACCCATGTCGCAGGCTCCCTGGGAGTTGTTGAGATCACCGAGGTAGTTGACCCCGCCGCATTCGACCCCGAGATTACCTAAGATTTCCTGCAGCCGGACAAAGGTCCTTGCAAAGGAGGCGTCCTTAGAGCCGTATACCAACATGACCGGTTCGTCAGAGTCCAGAATGTCAACTGTCTCCCTGATATCATTTTCGGAAAGTCCGGTGGTTTCGATTACCTTATCCAAGGTAAAACTCGAAGCAATTTCCCTGATACTGTCGGAGCATTTACGGCCGCGAGATATGAGTTCCTGGATGATACCATTGACGAGGACCGATTCCGAGCCTTCTTTCAGCAACAGAGGGAGAGTAGCAAAGGTCGAAATCTTTGTGGGCCGCGAGTCTGCCACAATTAATTCGCATCCGTTTTTGGCGGCTCGTTTGACAAAGGTTCCTGCTACTGGATTTTCTTCGGTTATGTCTGAACCTATGAGAATTATACGTTTGGCTCTTTCTAATTCAGCAATGGTATTATTAAGACCGGCCGCGGCAAAGGGTGAGGCGAGGTTGTTGGTGCCTATGCCTACGCGGAAAAGTTTCTGCATTAGAAAAAGGGCCTCATTGGTTGACTTGGCCGAACAGATCCCTGCAACTGCCTCCGGGCCGTCCGCCTTAACTATTTCTTTTATCTTTGACGCGATAAGATCGAGAGCCTCATCCCATGATGCATCCCTCAGCTTTCCGTTTTCTCTGATCATGGGCACGGTCAACCGGTTTGGGCTTTGCACAAAATCGTAACCGAATCGTCCCTTTACGCAGAGTCTCCCCTGGTTGGGAAGGGCATCCTCAACCCCGGTTACCTTCATTATCTTATCATCTTTTATATGGAGATCAAGCTGGCAGCCAACGCCGCAGTAATGGCAGGTGGTCCGCACATGACGGGTTTCCCAGGGCCTTATTTTGTATCGGCTCTTCTTTTCAACCAGGGCTGCAACCGGACATGTCTGGATACACTCTCCGCAGAAAACACAATCAGAGCGCTGTAGGTTGTCATCGCCCATTGCTACTATTTTGGCCTTGGCCCCCCTGAAGCCGTGGGTGATGGCGTTGTTTACCTGAATTGTGTTACAGGCCTCAACGCAGCGACCGCAAAGGATACACCGGGAGAAATCCCTGACAATCAATGGGCTTGCCATTTCCATGGGGTATTCGGTCTGGGCCCTTACAAAACCGGTGGTATCCACCTGATATTTATATGCGTAGGCCTGCAGGTTGCAGGCGCTATGGGCAGGGCAGAGGTCTGTTCCCTGGTCATAGCTCTCCACATGCTGCTGGAATGAGGTCCAGTCCTGAGACCTGTTGGTGGCGATAGCGCAGTTATGGTTTCCTGACTGAAGAAGCAACGCAATTATTGTTTTTCTCGCCTCTATGACCGAGGGTGAATGGGAGTGAACAACCATATTGGGTGCTGCCGGGGTAGCACATGCCGGCAGGAGTGCTCTTGCGCCTTCAACCTCCACCACACATACCCTGCATGCCCCTGTTGGCCTGGTCCCTTTCAAATGGCACAGCGTGGGGATAAAAATCCCGTTTCGTCTTGCAATATCAACGATAGTTTCTTCTGTTTCAAATTCCAATTGACGTCCGTCAATGGTAATGATGTTTTCAGGCATTTTTCCTCTCCGGGTTCCGAGTCAAGACCCGTGATTTAGAAACACAATGGTTTGTCCTGCTATTTTGTTCGGAAACTATTTCTGCTTTCTGTAACAGATAAGGCCACATTTCAGACATCGTTCAGCCTCTTTTCTGGAGGAGGCCTCATCCAAACCGGGGTATTCGTCAGGAAAGATCCAGGCTGTCTTGCTGTTACCCTCTACATCAATGATGTGGGGACGTTCTCTATTGGACGAGATCACATCATGAACCTCGGTAACGTTTAAGATCGAATCCGCTTCGCATACAAGGCCTTGTATCGGTGTTACCGAATCACTGCTAAAATGCTGGTGAATCGCCCTGGTGAGTCTTCGGCCCGACAGAAGTGACTTTACCACAGCGGATGAATCACTTATACGGCCCGGCTCAGGGGGAGTGCATATGCCGTCTTTGTCTCCAGGAAAAGTTCGGAAAGCCTCGATGGTTTCCCATACGATTTCTTCTTCCTGGGCTTCCGACTGGTCTTCGGATTTAACGAATATAAATTCAGGAAGACGTCCTGCAGCAACGATTAATGTGTCTGCACGGATAGTCTCTCTTTCCTTTGGGATTTGGCCGATTGGATGGATATCCTCGAGCGCAACCCTTATGAGCCGTCTCGAAATACCCTTAAGGGCGGTTACGACAGTTTGTGGCCTGACATATATACCTTCGGCCGCCAGCCCTTTTTTATCCTGCAATTCAAGGGGAAGTTCATGAGCTACAGGGCTTGATACAATGGTCACCCTCTCTGCCCCCATGTTTATGCATCTGCGGGCCAGATCAAGGCTTTCCCGTCCATTATGAATGATGACCACCCTTTGGCCCAGATCTATGCTTTTCTCTTTAGACAGGATATAGAGGAAGTCCAGCATGGTATATACACCGCTTATTGATGAGTCATAATCGTTTTGATCCGGCTGGAGGACCTGTCTGCTGTCGAATCCGCCTTTGGTCACTGCTATTGCGTCAAAACCATCCCGGAGTAACGATTCCACTTGAAAATCCCGGCCCATCACCACGTTGTTTTTTGTCTGTACTCCGATTTGAAGGATTCCCTCTATTTCGTGATCCAGGACCTTTCGTGGAAGCCGGTCTTCAGCAATTACATATCTGAGTATCCCTCCCAATTGAGATTTTGCCTCAAAGATGGTGGGTTTGTACCCGAGCCGTGCGAGATAATAGCTGAGGGTCAGCCCTTCTGCGCCCCCGCCCACGACGGCTATATTCTGTTCGCTGCCAGGGGCCTTGTAAGGAGTGATATGCTTTCCGGTTTCCATCTCATAATCTGCCACAAACCGCTTAAGTGGATTTATAGCAACTGCTTCATCTGTCAGATTGCGTCGGCACGCGAGTTCGCACGGGGCCGGGCAGATGTATCCGCATATGAGAGGGAGGGGGCATTTCTCCTTTATGATGGCAAGGGCAGCCTCGTAGTTATTATTGCATATTTCCTGGATGAACCCGGGTATATTTATCCCTGTGGGACAGCTCCTTTGACAGGGGGCGGTGCACTCGTCAGAGACATATTCGCCGATGATCCGATTAGATGTGGAAGTGAGGGTTATGATATGTTTGGGGCACTCACGTTCGCATGTGCCGCATCCGGTACAGAGTTTAGTATCCACTACGGGCAGGTTGTCCAGGCCCATTGAAAGAGCACCAAAGGGGCATGCCTTGACACAGG
>PVMK01116071.1_pt1 | contig 16139 bp, 12 predicted proteins | sample 1853481 | NCBI WGS metagenome assembly PVMK01 (sample SAMN08533507, study PRJNA380276) | Marine sediment metagenome, whole genome shotgun sequencing project.
TGGCAGCTGATGCAGCCAGAACTGCTGCGTCTTGCCGTGCATGACCAGACACGAGCCGTGCGGCAGGTCGAGGGTGACCCGGCCGGTCCGATCGGTCCGGTGCTTGAGCTGGAAGCGGCGGACGGCGCCCAGCGAAAGGCTCGCGATCACCGGCTCGGGACCGCGGCCGGGCTCGTTGTCGGCATGCCAGCCGACGCTGTCCTGGCCGTCGCGGTAGAGGTTCAGCAGCACGCCGCTGAATGAGCGCCCCGCAAGGTCCTCGACAACCGCTTGTAGCTCCTGCAATTCTTCGGTCAGTGGTTGGAGCGCATGCATGATGCCGCTGTAGCGATAGCCTGCGGTCCCGTACCAGGCCGACAAGCGGGGAATCTGGATGGACCGCCCCATAAGGCGTGCGGTCTCCTGACGCCAGTCGATTCGATCCCGAAGGAGGTCGAGGTACCGATCTGCCTCGGCGGAGCTCAAGGCGTCGTTGACCAGATAGGCCTCGCCGTCGGAGGGCAGGAGATTGAGTCCAGTTGGCACGGTGCCTCTCCTCGGTGAAACGGTCTCAACGGGTGGAGTGCGGATCGGTTCCTCGGGCTCCAGCGCCGGTGCGATCCCATGCTCCAAGAGCTGCCTGCTGCGCCTACAGCGCAGCGACTGGCCAGCCAGCTCACAACCAAGCGAGCCTATCATTTCTGAAAGCTCAGATTCCAGAAGCTACCACGATGATCTGCTCGCTTGGACGGCCGTCGAGACCATGGTGGCCCAGCATGGCGAATGCCGCACCAACAGCCATCAACGCAACTCATACCAAATCCTGTTAGCGCTGGCATCTGCAATGCTAACTTCCGAACAAAGTGCGAACAAATATCTTTTCAGAGCATGCAAATCGGGTTATCGCTTCTCGGATGTCCACCCTCGATTCGCTCAATGCTTCGCAACGCGCGGCCGCCGAGTTCGATATTCCCGCTGCTGGGCCATTGAAGAAGACCCGGCCGCTTCTCATCATCGCGGGTGCTGGATCCGGAAAGACGAAAACGCTGGCCCATCGGGTCGCATGCCTGATCGCAGCGGGTGCCGATCCCGGGCGGATCCTACTGCTGACCTTCACGCGACGCGCGGCGGAGGAGATGACGCGGCGGGCGAACCGCATTGTCATGGCTGAACTTGGTGGACAATCGCCCGGGACGCTCCGCTGTGCCGGAACGTTTCACGCCGTGGGCAACAGAGTGCTCCGGATGCACGCTGAAAGCATCGGTCTGGATCCGTCCTTCACGGTGCTGGACCGCTCGGATGCGGCCGATCTCATGAACCTGGTCAGGGAAGATCTCAGCCTCTCAAGCACGGAAAAGCGGTTTCCCAAAAAAGCGACCTGCCTTGCCATTTATTCGCATGCGGTGAACGCGCGCCGGAGCCTGGAAGAAGTCCTGGAGTCGCAGTTTCCCTGGTGTGCGGACTGGGCGGAGGAGTTGAGACAGCTCTTCCGTGCCTACGTGGAGGCTAAGCAGCGGCAGAATGTCCTCGACTACGACGACCTGCTGCTCTATTGGGCACGCGCGGTGGCGGTGCCAGAACTTGGCCGAACGATCGGCGATCGCTTCGACTTCGTGCTGGTGGACGAGTATCAGGATACCAATGCGCTTCAGTCCGAGATTCTGCTTGGCATGAAGCCCGACGGCGCCGGGGTGACGGTCGTCGGTGATGACGCCCAGGCGATTTACGGTTTCCGCGCGGCCACTGTGCGAAACATCCTCGACTTCCCGAAGCTCTTCAGCCCCGAGGCTCAGATGGTCACGCTCGAGCGGAACTATCGCTCGACGCAGGCGATTCTCGAAGCCTGCAACGCGGTGATCGCGCTCGCACCGGAGCGCTTCACAAAGGATCTGGTCTCGAACCGGAAGCAAGGTGAGAAGCCGCGGCTCGTCACGGTCCGCAATGATCTGACCCAGGTCGACTACGTGGTCTCCCGCATTCTTGAGGCCCGTGAGGAGGGTATCCCACTGCATGAACAGGCGGTTCTGTTCCGTACCGGCCATCACAGCGGCGCCCTCGAGATCGAGCTCGCACGGCGCAATATCCCCTTCGTCAAGTTTGGCGGCCTGAAATTCCTCGAAGCAGCCCACATCAAGGACGTGGTTGCTGTGCTGCGCTTTGCCGAGAACCCGCGCGACGAAGTCGCGGGTTTCAGGGTCCTGCAGCTGCTATCCGGTATCGGTCCCAAGACGGCGCGTCGGGCGTTACAGGCTGTTGCCGCGACAGCGGCCCCCATCGTCGAGCTTGGAGCTTTCCAGCCGCCGTCTAGGGCGAGACCGATCTGGGGCGAGCTCGTGCAGTTGCTGCGCCGACTGGGTGATCCGAGCACTCCCTGGGTTGGTCAACTCGGCCAGATCCGGCTCTGGTACGAGCCCTATCTCGAGGAGCTGTACGAGGTGACCCCTGCGCGCAAGGCCGATCTCGAAGAGCTCGAGGCTATCTCCGGCACATTCGAGAGCCGCGAACGCTTCCTGTCCGAGATCACCCTGGACCCGCCGGAGGCGACCGGCGACCGTGCCGGACCGCCGCTGCTCGACGAGGACTACCTGATCCTCTCCACCATCCACTCGGCCAAGGGTCGAGAATGGCGGATCGTGTACATTCTGAACGTCGTTGACGGCTGCATCCCCTCGGATATGGCCTGCGGCAGCACCGATGAGATCGAGGAGGAGCGGCGCCTCCTCTACGTCGCCATGACCCGAGCCAGGGACGAGCTGCACCTGATCCATCCTAAGCGCTTTTACACGCACAGCCAGGCGCGCAGCGGCGATCGGCACGTCTATGCGCCGCGGAGCCGCTTTCTCCCGCAGGAGATCCTTGGGCACTTCGATCTGGGAGTCCTTGGAAGCGTTCTCCTCGGGGAAGGTGGGATGACGAGCGTCCCGACTGAGCGCTCCGGAGTCGATATCGCGGCCGAGCTGCGCGAAATGTGGTGAGGGGGCGCTCGAGAAGTTCGATCCCGAGCAGCCATGGTGCCCATCTTGACCAGGGACCAGGAGCGCAGGATGTAGTCCTGGATGGCCGCGCGGATCCACCACCGGGCATAGGTCGAAAGGCGGAAACCGCGGTCCCATGGGCGCCCTACCGCCGTCAGCCTCACGACCTATGCCGGCGGGGCAGAGGACTTCATGCGACCCCACTTCGGGACTTTGTTGATGAGGTCGAGAAGGGTCGGGATGCAATGAGCTTTGAGGCCTTAATGTCTGTTGGCAGCGAATTGTGGTCTACCTTGGTCGCGAGCAACAATGTCCATTGTCAGCTACGAAAGCGGACCTCTTTGCGCCGCAGTCTGCAATACCGCTTCTGGGTCCAGGAAGCGGGTAAGAACATTCTCGAGTATCCGCGAGATGTTGTTGTCATAGCCATCGTGACAGAGGCTGCCGCAGAAGGTGATCGACCCGGTCGAGAACACAGCCCCGTTCTTCGGTGCCTCGAAAAACACCATGTCGGCGCGGATGAGGTCTTGATGCGGGGCGCCCGGCCAGGTCGTCACATGGGTCAGGTGCTCCTCCGGCACGAGCACAAAACTGTCGCTGTGCCCTTGCGAGCTCGCCAGGATAATCGTGTGTTCAGGTGTTCCGAGGCGGCGGTCCACCCGGTCGAGCTCGTAGCCGGCGGCCCCACCGCCGCTCAGCCCGAAGTTACCTAGGATATCGTCGTCCACGCCCTCGAAGATCCAGGACACGCGTGGATCCGAGGCCTGCGGCGAACGCCGGTAGTAGGAGCCCTCGAATAGACCCTGTGCGGAGAATCCGACACCGGCCAACTCTTGTGGCGGCCGGCCACTGCGCCGCCATAGGCCGCCATAGGCGCCGTCAAAGGCGTTGAAGTATTCGCCCGGCTCGGCCGCCCAGGCGCGGATACCGCCCTCGCCACGCCGGATCTCGATTACGCCGGGCGCTTCGGCGTGCAGCGCCACGCGCCAATAGAACCCGTTGCCGCCGAGATACATCAAACGACCGCCGCCGTCCCGGTATTGCTGTAGGGCGTCGAGGGTTTCGGCCGTGTGATACTCGGGATGGCTCGTCGTCGTTACGGTCCGATAGGGCGCGATTGCCTCGACACCCTCGTGGTGCAGTTCCTCGTCCGTGAGGACGTCGAAGTCGAAGCCCTTCGCTTCGAGCCAGGCGAGAAGGTGGGTGTCGGCCTGGAAATGCCGGAGCCCCGAGCCGCGCTGCTCGGCGATAGATACGAAACCCGGCCGAAGGGTTAGAATCGGCCGCAGGCGAGAAGCGTGGCAAATACCGCTCCCGTCGGAATGGAAATTGTAGGTCGACAGGCCGTATTCGGGATGGTCGGCCGGGTTCCAAGGATAGGCGTTCCATGCCGCGGCCCGCCGCCGCCAGTGTTCGCCGAAATCAGGCCGGGCATGGTTGCCGTAAATCACGTATGTGAAGGTCGGGATCACGACACAGAGATCCGCTTGCCGGGACCCCTTGGGCGGGCACACGAAGAAGGGGACCCTGTCCTCATGCTCTCCACAGCGCAGGCGTGCCGCATAGACCCCGCTGCGGAACCCGTGCGGGACCGTGAAGGAGAAGTCCGTCTCCCAGCCGCAGTCGTAGATGTCGTCGTCGTGAAAATGGATGGCGGCGTAGTCTTCCGGCGCATGGCGCCAGCACATTTCACGGCCGGTCCAGGTCGAGCCCGTCATGGCACGCGCCGGCAGATTGACGAGCTCCCCGTGCACCCCGGCCGGTCCGATATCCACGATCCGCGTACCCGATATCTCCCGGGAGAAATCCCAGCCCGCAACGAGTCCCTGTGGCGGTTCGCCGCCGGCCGCGGCCTCGATCTCCGCCGGTTCCAGGGCCCGGTCGAAGATCGCGGGGGCCTCGATCTTGCCGTTGAAGTGCCCGCTTACGGGTTCGCCTCCCGAGGCGGCGATTAACAAGCAACATCCGCCGTCGCTCAGAACCTCGCCCTCAAGCGTTAGACTGGCCGTACCGGCCAAGTCTGTGAAGGGGCTGGGGCTGATCGGCGTTTGCCCCACGACGAGGCGGTCTTTGGCGCGATCGAAGCTGGCCCATATGCGGTACCAGGTCCGTGCTTTGAGGGCCTTGCCGACGCTCAACCGGATCGGCGCGCCCGAACCGTGCCCCAAGATGGCCGTTGCACCACCATCGCTCCCGATGGCGAGGGCGAAGCCTGCATTGGTTTCCGGATCAAACCGGGACAGGATGCCCTGTTCGCCTTTGTCCGGTGTTGTTGGCCAGATCGTCGCCATGAGAGTCAGGTTGCCCAGGCGTCCAAGTGGCTCAGTCCCGTCAATGCGCCCATAGGAGCCAAGACGGACGGGCTGAACGCGGGAGGGATAGCTGCCCGCAAAGGCGGCATCGACCGGCTCTTCGAGCATGCCGGGTCCGGCGGGATTGGGGTCGGCGCAAATCACCCGTACGAGGCTTGCCTCGAAAGGCTCCGGTCCCTGGCTGCTGACCTAGAACTCGATGGTCTCACCGGGTCGGACCGAAAGGCGATGGCCATAGCCGATGAAAGGTATCATGTTGCGTCTCCCGCTGGCGTCCAGCGGCCAAGTCTCGGGGGGCCAGGCTCGTGCAAGCGAGTGTAGGCAAGCTGCGCGCGCCGGACGATCCCAACTGATGACGAAGTGCGATGACCTCGAGTTGCGATGCGACACGGCTTAGAAATGTCGAAATCACAGTGGAGGATAGCGCAGATAAGCTCGTGTTCATATCGGCGACGCTATCGAGCGTTAGCCCATAAGGCCAGTTTTCTGCGCCGGATGGTCTCTTTTTTTAATCGTACGCGCAGTCACCACCGAGGGCGCCGCCGGCAAAGTCTCCGACTTCGTGCCAACGGGCCCCAACCTGTGACTGAAGCCTCGACCACGGGGCGCCACGCCGGGTTTTCTGGCAGCGACGCCCCTGTTGTTGCTCGCGGCGCCCACTGTGATCGGCGCAAAGGGCGTCGGGGCGCAGCGTGCCGACCCGCCAACGCCATTCTCGACTGCTCTCACCGGCATCGCGCGTGCGAATGTTCGATGCATACACAGACGCTCTCATAGAGGTCTTTGCAGCAGGAAAGCGCAAATTCTGACTACAGATTTTTGAACAAGTACCGTCGCGATACGAAAATCAAAGTGATGCAGCTATCGCTGGGCTCCGTCGCAGCGCCGATAACAGCCGCTGGGCATTATAGCCACCCGCGCTCGCCGAAGGCAGCAAGATCAACTCCCGGCGGGGCATACCATCCCCCCGAGTGATAGCGGGCGCCAAGCTTCAAAGCGATCTCCTTGTTGCCATACGGAATCCGCAGTGACGTATCTGTTCCCGACTTCTGCGGAGCAGGGGTGAGTGGAGCGGCAGTGTTATCAGCTGTTTGTCTCCGAGCCCTCTTCTTTTTTGGCGCCGCTGAGCTCGGCGGCTTGTCAACGGTCTTGCGACTGCGCTTGCTGCGCTCCGTGCCCTTGTTCGAATCAATCCATGCGGACATGGCAGCCGCGCTGGCTTTGGTCTCGTCGGGAATGACGATGCCTTTCTCCCTGCGCAATCTTCTCGGCGAATAACATCTGCGCCGGACTTGCCGGTTTGTGGGCCAGGCTTTCCAGCCGGTTCGCCGCCAGCTTTCTTGGGCGCGTGTTGGTCGAGGAATGTGCGGCAGATAGATCCCGACTTCGTGTAGCCGGGCGGAGGCTTGATGCCCTTCTGCCGGGCGATGCTGACGGCAAAGCGTTTCATCGCAGGCGTTGGTGGACGTCCCTCCAGATTCGTTGCCAGCTGCAGCGCCGAGCAAGGGCGGTCCCTCCGGCAGCGGCGCCTTGCTTGAGCTTGCCGATAATGCGTTGGGCGACATCGCACACGGCGTCAATCGCGCCGACCATCTCCTGCTTGCCGATGACGATATCGTCGAGCAAGCATTCGAGTTGCGCCGTCGCTCCCGGGTCGACAAGCGTCGGATCGGCCTGTTTGAGAACGCCGAACAGCGACAGACCGGTCTCGGTGGGTACGATGTTCTTTCCCTGCGCAATCAGAAAAGCCTGTTTCTTCAGCCCGCCAATAATTTCGGCTCGGGTCGCCGGCGTGCCGATGCCCTTGGCTTCCTTCAGGCGTTCCCGCAGAACCTGGTCATCAACAAAACGCCAGGCATTTTGCATCGCCTCGATCAGGGTGCCCTTCGTTGTAGCGCGGCGGGCGGGGCGGGTCTCTTTGTCCTCAATGGTCGGGTTCTGCAGTTGTGCGACCTCGCCGTCGCGGAGCACTGGAAGCAATTGCGCCCCGTCGCCTTTTTCGTCGGCGGGTTGCCAATCAGGGGAATGCTGCGCGCCAGCCGAGATCGATTGGTTGGCGACCGGCGGCGCGGAAAGCGTAGCCACGGACGTCGAGTGTTGCGGTTGTCTGCCGGTAGCGAAAGTCGGGCATGATGGCCGCCAGGTACGCCCGCGCGATGACGTCGAACAGTTTTTTCTCGTCAGGCGACAGGCGAGGCCAAACCTCACGCAGGTCGTCGATCGTGTTGACGTTGGGAATGACGGCGTGATGGCTCGCCCCCTTTAGACCCTTGTCGTGGAAACTGCCGCTCGCGCCCTTGCGGATGACCGGCGGCTCGGGCACAGGGGATTGTGCTGAACGCTTGCCCCGTCCGTAGTCCGGCTACGACCCGCGGCACGTCCGTTATCAGGCTCTCCGGCAGGTAGCGCACCTCGGCGCGGGGATAGGTGATGATCTTCTTGCCCTGGCCGTCATAGAGCTCCTGCGCCACCTCAAGCGTCTTGGCGGCCGGCCAGCCGAAGCGCGAGCCGCATAGTTTCTGCATCGAAGGCAAATCATGAAGCTTAGGTGGCCGTTGCCGCTTGTCCTCGACGCGCACGCCGAGCGCGCCCTCGAAGCCCCTGAGCCACATTGACAACTTCTTTGGCAATCTCGCGCCGAACAATGCGGTCCTTAGGCGCGTGCCGCATCTGGAATTGTCCGCCGGCAACTTTTGCGGTAGCGACAATTTCAAAATAAGCGATTGGCACGAAGTCCCGGATTTCCAACTCGCGCTTGCACACGATTGCCAAGGTCGGCGTCTTCACTCGGCCAACCCCGATTACTCCCCGCGCGCCTTGGCCCAGGATGACGGTCGCGGTGCGGGTCAGCGACAGGTTGTAGATCTGGTCGGCTTGCCGACGCGCGACGGCGGCGGCGTAAAGGCGGGCATATTCAGAGTTTGGCTTTGCCCGACGGAATGCTTCGCGGATGGTCTGCAGGTCCTGCGCGGTGAACATCACCCGCATGACCTGACCGCGGTAGTCGTAATGCTCGAGAATTTCCTGCCCGATAAGCTGACCCTCGCGATCGCAATCGGTGGCGAGCCAGACCCGCTTGGCGGTGCGTAGAGCCTCGCGAATGGCTTTTAGCTTGTTGGGCTTTGTTTCCGCCCGCTGCCGGGCGAGTGCCGTAAAGGCCTTCCGGCCGCAGAAGGACCGGCGACCAGCGCTTCCAGGCCGGCTCAACGTCCTCCGGTTCGAGCAGGTCGAACAAATGGCCCTCGGCCGGGAAGAATGTCTCCGTAGCGAGAACCAACGGCGGCGCGGACGTCTTTCGCCTGGCTGGTTTTCTCAGTGATGACAATCTGATCAGCCATAACAGGCTCGTCTGGAAGAGTGGATTCGGTCGAGAACATATAGCGAACTTCGCTGGCTCGCAAGCTGCCTTTTGACGGGTTCGCGCCAAGCGGCAAGGCCATTGAGGGGCATGAGAGAGAAACGATGACACGATTAAGGACAAGCTTAGCCCACGTCCTTGGCACACCGAAAGCCGATGTGCCGGTGGCCTCTCCGGGGATTGCGGGAGAAGCCGCGCGGAAGACGCCCGTGAGTTGGTCCGGGCGCCACATCGAACACATGGTCGCCGCCGCGCGTGACGCGCCCGCCCGGCGCATTCGGCTCCTCCCGGCCGTCCGCCGCGTCGTAGGGATAGGGCCTGAACAGGCTGCTGGTCCATTCGGCCTCGTTGCCCGAAAGATCGAACACGCTCTCGGGCGTCGCGCCCTTTCGGGATGGTTGCCCGACCGGATCGGTCTCGCCACGACCGCGACCCGAAGACTGCGTGCTCGAGTCGTGGGCGGTGCCTCGCCCCATGGATAGGTTCGACCCTCCTGGCCGCGGGCGGCCGCTTCCCACTCGGCCTCGGTTGGTAGGCGGGCACCCCGCCAGGCGCAGAAGGCCACTGCCCCCTGCCAGGTGCTTTCGGATGCGGGGTGGTTAGCGAACCCAGACTCGGGCGCGAAGCGCCCGTTCGCGACGCCGATACGTGCGTCAGTGTCGTCCATCTCGATGAACGCCCGGTCATTGCCGCTCGTGCCGCCCCACAGGCGGTCGGCGTCTGGCCCCTCGACATCATCGGGCCTTAGTTCGCCGGCGCGCACGTCGCGCTTGGCCGTCACCTTCAGCGTGTTGAGGAAGGCCGCGAACTGGGCATTGGTCACCTCGTAGGCATCGATCAGGAAGGGGTCGAGCGTGACCCTATGCCGTGGTCTAGCGCTCGCGCGACCGTCGGGTGATCCGATCGGATAGCTGCCGCCCTCAATAAGGACTATAGAGGGCTCCGAGGGCGCCTGCGCCATGGCAATGATCGGAATGGAGACCGCGAGAATCGTTGCGAATAATACGGATCTCACCGCACGCATGGGAGCCCCCGTCATCCCGGCCTTGGCCTCAAGATCGTACAACTCTCTATCGATTTGATCGAGGCAGTCAAAAAGGGGGGCGCCGGTTTCAGCACGCGCTAGACCGGCGATCCGCCGCGCGCCTTTAGATTGGCCAGAAACTCACGCCGGTTTTTAGGCCCGAATGTCAGGAAATGCGGATCGGGGCTTTCTCGATATTCGGTGCGACGACGCTCAATCACGTCGTGACGCGCCCGTTTGAGAACCTCGTCGACGTCGATACCGTAGGGTCTGGTCGCGTTTAGCCCGAAAACCCGGGCGCGCAGCTCCGGGGTCATCTTGGGATAGCCGTATCTCTCCTGGAACTTGTCCGAGATTTGGAACGCGCGGAACGCCTGTATCTGATCCTGGGGGGAGCCGTACCAGATGCAATCGGAGCCGTAGAGAACGTTCTTCTCGCCAATATACTTGACCAGCTTGCCGATGGTGTGAGCCGCGCTATCGGGATCGCGCATGGAATATCGCCAGGTGCTGCCCAGCTCCGCGTATACATTGCTGTTGCGCGGGATCTCATTTTCCTCCACCGATCGGATAAGCTCGTCGACGCCCTCGCCGCGACCGGGATCATAAGGCCCCTCGGACTGACGGGCGATAAAGCCCGAGTGGTAAACCAGGAAATTCACGTCGGGGAACATCTTGGCGACGATCCCGATATCGCTCGAGAGGCTGTGCTTGTATGAGCGACGGCCGAAAGGCAAGCCCTTGTGGACGCAGATGTTCTTGACCCCGAGCGCGCGGGCCTTCTCGATCATGCGCAGGCCCGTATCCTCGTCATACAGAAAGAAGCCACGACCGTCAGGTCCCCACTGGGTGTAACACTTCCAGGCGGACACGCCCCATTTCTCGGCGAGCTCGTCCATCCCCTCAAGATCACCGTCTTGGTTTGGGTTTACGCGGCCATGGATCAGGAGCCGATGCGTACCTTCCATCTCGTCGATGATGCGGCGAACTTCATCGGCTTCTTGAATCGTCAATAGCTCCTTCTCCCGCCGCGAGGGAATGAAGGACAGCACCATCATGTCGGTGTCGGAGTCCAAGAAAATGTCCTTGAGGAACTGCTTCGCGCCCCCGAGGCCGGTCTGTCCGAGCCCGTGTTGGCCCACGAAATGGCCCTGTACGTCAAACACGAACTCACGGCCGCCGAGGCGATCGAGCGCGACGCCCGGATCTACTGCAGCCACCTGTTCCAGCTCGAAGAAGGCGCCAGTCCTGCCTGAAGCCGCGTTCGCCGCGTTGAAGGCCAGCAGCGTACTTGCGGCGCCACAGGCGGAAACCATGAATGCCCGGCGGTCGACTCCACGTCGCCTAGCATTTTCACTCGCCGATCTTTGTGCCAGCTGGTTCGCACGCCGATTGGTGGCGTCGAGGGGGATCGGCATGAACTCGCCGTTGGACGTGGAATCCAGCTTGATCGGGAGGCGCTTTCCCTCGGGATCAGAGCTAAGCCGCATAGCATTGCTCCTGCGTCATAGAGCGACCATCATGACCCGCCTCACGCACGAGCCCAACCCCTTCATCGCCCAACACCCACATCCCCACGTGCCCATATCCAATGCGGCGGCAGCGATCTTCCTTGCATTGCAGGTGGCGGGGCCACGAGGCCTGGGGTCGCCGGCGAACAGGCCGAAGCAGACCTTTATGAATCGAAGAACAGGAGCACGCGCACCTCGATGCTCTCGCGCGGCTCGGCGTCGGCGGTCGTCGTCGGGTCGTCGAAGGCGGTGTGCAGGGTGAAGCGCGCGCGCCCGTCTTCTTCCGAATCGTAGCCCTTGATCAACACTGCCTCGTCGGCTGCCATCTCGGGGAAGTAGTACCAGCGGTGATCGGGGTTGTAGGCGCCGTGATAGATCTCGCCGACGCGGTCGGTGTAGATGAGGTCGACCGGCACCAAGTCCCGGGCCGCGATCGACTGCGCGTCGGCGAGCGCCAGCGGCGCGCGGCGCACCGGCCCGCGGATCGGTCGCCAGACGTTGATCTGGGCGAAGCGGCCCTTCGACCGACGCTCGGCCTCGTCGGCCTCGAGCAGGTCCCGCACCCGGCGCGGCCCGGACTTCGCGGTGTAGTCGTTGTGCACCCGCCGGACGCCGGTGGGCCCGGCCTGGCCGTCGGCGTTGGTGGCGCCGTCGATGCGCCTGGTGTGGTCGAAGATGACGACCTTGGAGGCGCCGGTCGCGTCCTTCACCAGCCGCTCGATCTCGGGGTAGTAAACCGCGCGCACCTCATCGTCGTCGTAGAAATCGGCGACCGCGCTGTTGTGCCGCGTCAGCACGAAGCCCTGGTCGTCGAGCGAGAGATCGCGGACGATGGCGCGGCCGTCGTGGACCCGCACCGTGTGGGGCGCGGACGCGTCGACGCGGGTCGGCTGGCCGGCGCCGGCAGACGTTTCGTAGCCGACCCGCCGCTCGCCGGTGTCGACCGCGTAGGTCAGCTCGGCTTCGACGAAATCGAGATCGGTCTCGGACTGGGCGGGGGCTGTCGGCGCGGCGACGGGCGCCGAGTCGGTGGAGCGTGCGTGAGCAATTGGCATCTGATCCTCGGGCTTGTGAGAATTGCTATGGCAATCCTCAAGGGGTTGTCCTGTTGTCCCGGATATGGGCGCAAAAATCTGCGCTTACGAACGATGATTACTCAGCATATAGATTAGAAAAATTTGTCTATGGCCGCATCGCCTTGCGCTCACACGTCGAGCACCGCCTTGCGATAACCTTCGAGCCAGTGGTCACGGTCGTCAACCACAGCGCGAGGGCCTACGCTAGAGGCTACGCCTGGGGCCCTGGGCCATACCCACCGGACATTCGGACAACTGCGAGATCCCGATCGAGATGACCCGGAGATGAAGAAAATTCTTGGGTATCTGTTTATCGCCGTTTTGGTTGTCACCGTCGTAGCAGCGGTGCTCCTGTTCACGCCCCTCGGTGAGCGGCCGCTCACCGCTCTTTTCAACGTCGGCGATGTCGAGACCGTCGACTTTGCAGACTTAAAGCTCACGGACAAACCGAACCAATTCCTGATCTGCCCACCTCGCTTATGCAACACCGATCCGCACGCTACAGCCTGGTGTTCGATGTCTCTGTGGATCAACTGCGCGAGCGTTGGCGCGAAGTTGTTGCCGTACAGCCGCGTGTGGAACTCTTGGCAGAGAACGAGGGCGGCCAACAGTTTGACTACGTCCAGCGTTCAGCGCGGTTCCGATTTCCCGATATCATTACGGTGCGGTTCATTTCCGTTCCGCCTTCAAAATCCACACTCGCGATTTACAGTCGCTCCGTTTACGGAAAGAGCGACTTTGGTGTGAACCGCAAGCGGATCGAAGCATGGCTGAAAAGCCTTCGCGAGGGCCTCTGAACTGCGCCTACCGTGCCGCACAGTTTCGATTGGCGACATGCCATATGGAAGCGGACTAGTGCAGACCGCGTGCGACTGTGGGCAAGAGTCTTTTACGATGAACGAAATGCACCTGGTCAATCCGCGCGACGCGAGCCCAGAGCCGCGAGAAGCCGATAGCATGTTCCGGCGCAAAGATGAGGCTCGAACTCGCGGGGTTGAGTTCCGGGCCATGAGAGCGACAGCAATGAGGGGGCGCATAGTTCAGTCCTTTATCCAATTAGCAGTGACCTTTCGTAAGGTGCTCAGGCCCGGATTGTGTCAGAGCCGCTGCGTCTGGCAAATCAGATCTGCCGTGGTTTCAGCTCGTCAGCTCGTCATGTTCGTAGGTCTCTCGGTGGTCGCAGTACCAAGTGTGACAAATTCGGCGGAGCCGCTGCCTGAAATGCAGCTGGACCCGACCGGAACGACGGTTTCTGGTGTCTCAAGCGGCGCCTACATGGCCGTGCAGCTCCATATTGCCAACTCCAGGAGCATCATCGGTGCCGGCGTGGTGGCGGGCGGCCCGTACTTCTGTGCGGAAGGGCAATTGCTGACCGCGCTCAATCGCTGCATGCAGACACTTATAGGGCAACCGGACGCAGACACCCTTCTCTCACGTGCCCGCGCACTCGCCGATGCCGGACGCATCGATCCTCTCGTGGGCCTCGCGGAAGATCGCGTCTATCTTTTCAGCGGCACTCAGGACAGGACTGTGATACGGTGTGTGATGGACGCCGAGCGCGATTTCTACCGTCAAGCGGGAATCGCAGAGCAAAGTATCAAATACGTCAATGACATCCCGGCTGGCCACGCCTTCATCGTCGAGGAGGCGGAAAATGCGTGTGGCGTAACCGGCAATCCCTTCATCAATGACTGCGATTACGATCAGGCAGGGGACATCCTGCAGCAACTCTACGGTGCCCTGGAGCCTCCTGCAGCGATGGACGAAAGTCGCCTCTTGAGCTTCGATCAGTCAGAATTTTTGGCCGATCCCGAAACCCATGGCATGGCATCCAGCGGGTTCGTTTACATACCTGACAGTTGCGCCTCGGGCGAGTCGTGCCGACTGCACATTGCGTTCGCCAGCTGCAAGCAAACACCTGTCGATATCGGCGATCTTTATGCGCGCACCACCGGCTACAATCGCTGGGCGGAGACCAATCGCTTAGTGATTCTCTATCCACAATCGAGCGTTTCCAATGGCAATCCGAATGGCTGCTGGGACTGGTGGGGCTATGACGACCCGACCTATCACACCAAACGGGGTCGACAAATGGCCGCCATCGCGAAGATGGCCGCTCGTCTCGGTGTCCCCTTCGCCACCGAACCGCCGTCGTCCTTCTGCCAAAGGCACGGCGACTGGAACTGGAGCCACTGGCTCGAGGACCGGGTGATGATCTGCGGCTGGGCCTCTGTCTGCGCCGGGGGTTCCGGCGATTTTGTCGGTTTTTTCTATTCGTCTTCGACCCTTTATGAAAGCCCCGAGGGCGCCTTCTCGACGACGCCCTGCACACCATGACCTAGTCCAGAACCCACACGGCTCGTGCACCCACTAAACTTTTCCGATGATTTGTCGGCATTGGTCATGCGGTCGTCCCTTCCTCGCTCGCGCGAACCGGCCAAGTCATTGCTAAGGGTATGTGGCGCCAGACTCGGTCACGTGGGCCCGCTTCAGCGAGATGGGTATGCACGACCCGTTCAAGATGTCACGGCCGACCAGGAAGGAACGGCCTACAACGGACACTTCCGATGCACCTGCTATGGGCATCAGGCTTTCATCCTGCGTCTGGTGGAGCTTCGGCGCATCGACGAGAGAAATGTGTCTGAGGCTTGGAGCAATAGGCTCCGCGAATTGCCCAAGCTCCTAGACAAGATTCTCTGGTGGGCTGGCCGAGAGGAAAGACGTGGAAACAAGGTTAGCATTTTTCGATCTTGAAAACTAAGCAACACGCATCTACCGATATGTTCAGGCATGTGTTGCCTGAGGGAGTAACGGCATAATCAATGAGACACATCGACAAGTCTCTTGCCAAGGGTCTCGCGAGCCAGACCTTGCGGCAGGCCGATGCGCGGGGTGAACACGCTCAAGACGTGGTCATTACCCACATGTCGAAGATCGGCATGTCAGCACGGCATCAGATCCGGACGATGCGACGCATCCTCGAACATACGGGTCCGGGCCTTGTGTCGCACCGTTTTGAGTTCCCTGGTCGGCATTTTCAGGCGGTCTTCGAGTTCTGGAATCTTGGCAAGAGTTCTATCGTCAAGAAGGAATTCGAGGAGCACGGTCTGACCACGCAATACATGACGGTCGGGGTTCGTGCTCGGTCGGAGGTTATTAGTGAGTGGCCGGCAGACAGCTGCTTTTACATCAGCCTACACGCTCTGCAGCGGGTGATTATGCGTGGCGGTCTGGACACGACCGATGCAGTCCTTGCCGAGATCCGCCCGGCCGCGATCCTGGCACCTCTTGTTTCTGAAGCCTTCAAAACCCGCTATGAAGCGCGTGACGAACGTCTCACTCTCTGCCTGCCGGCAGCACTGCCGACCACCAACGGGCTTCTGACCGGCGTAGCGGTAATGACTAGAAACTCGGTGACGGACCAGATCTTCCTGATGGTCAACTGCCGGTCCTACCTGCCAGCAGAGGGTCTGGACGAGATCCGCCGAGAGTTGCGGAACCGTTTGCTCAGTCTCTTGGACCTCGCGGAGAGCCGCACAATGAGATCCGACGAGGTGGAATCGTGGGGACCTCAAGTCCGTAGAGTTTTTGACGATTGCGGATTTCGGCTCCGCCCGCGCGAGGATCCGGTCATTCAGCGCCTGTTGGAAGGCCTGGCATCGTGATCGTTGCGATCTCCAAGCCGTTAAGGGCTACCTATGTGCTATCTACCGGGGATTAAAGTCTGTCAACTGATCGGAAATCATTGATTTCAAAAGAAACTATCCGAGACGCCAGGTGGGAACCAAAGATTACCAGTCTCTGGTTCGCTTTCTAGCCTTGACCCTAGCGGCCCCCGGACCCGATCCGTAGGAAATGGGCGCCCGCGCGGTCGAGACAACCTCTGCCCTTGTCGACCCTCCCA
>PVMK01129249.1_pt1 | contig 16139 bp, 17 predicted proteins | sample 1853481 | NCBI WGS metagenome assembly PVMK01 (sample SAMN08533507, study PRJNA380276) | Marine sediment metagenome, whole genome shotgun sequencing project.
TGGAAAACTATTCACATCATGCCCCAGGGCCTGAACTTCGTCTTCGATTAATACGCCTGCAATCGGGCCGATGGCCAGCACATATTCATCAAGCAGACTGCGAAAAAAATCGCCATCCACCGGGATAACTTCCTTTTCCACCTTTTCGATAAGTTTGAGCTTTAAAAGTTTGGAAATCATTTCCCTGATGGTGCCCATGTTTAATCCGGTTTTTCCGGCAAGCGCCCCCAGCGTCGCCTTGCCATCCAATTCCATGAGGATCAGCAGCGTTTGGCCATCCAGAGAAAAATTACCCAGATCCTCTCTGACCTCACGCTTGTAAATCATGGAAGAGATATCACCTGAAGATAATACCATGGCATCACCTGTACGGGATCATTATTACTCAAAGAAATGCCAAAAATTGCACTTTAGGCATTTTCCGGTTTATCCGGGTTTAGGGATAACATCAACGATCCCGCAACGACTTTATTTCCTTTTTTAAGGCTTTTATTTCATCATGAATGTATTTTTTTATCTCCTCGACGGCTTCCGCCAGGGTCTCCACCGAAGGTTCCCGCAAAGCGACAACATCAGGCTGCTGATCTTGGTCGCTGACCGGCAACTCGGCTGCTTCGGCCTCAAGCAGTTGAACAGATGATTCGCTGACGGTTAGGGGCGCTTCCTCTCTCTTTTCTTCGATTTCCGGTTTATCGGTTTGGGCAGGGTTTGGCTTTGGGCTTGCGCTGGCCGCCGGTTTTGCTTTGGGATATCTGAGTCCCTTAGCTCTTTGTATCGATTCATCTCGGCCCGCAGAATCTTTTTTTTGACCGTCTCCCGCCCATATCTTTGGAAAGCACTACTTTGTCTAAATTGGAGAAAACAGAGTTGAGTATTTTAAATGTTTTGGGGTGAGACTTGGCGCGGTTTGTTTTGATGTAATCACCCAGCGACCTAAGGATTTGAAGAAACGTCAGAACGATCTTATCATGTTTATAGGTTAGTTTTAGATCTTTTATTTGCTGAAGCAGTTTTTCCAGAACGTCGTCGGTTATTTCCCAATCAATTGATAATATTAAATTTTTTAATTCCACCAGCGGATAATGCGATGATGGATCGCTGTCTTCGGCGTCCGGCAACGGCACGTTATTTTCACCAAAAAGATCGTCTAACCGACTTTCAAGCTCGCTACTCAAGGTATCAACATCTTTTGAATCGGCCAATTCGTTTTCTCCTATTTCAAATCTTTTTTAATAGATGTCACGGTCAAAGAGATGATTCTCTTTAATGTTGCAACCACATTGGTCCCCACAACGGCACTGGCCGCAAAAGAAGGAATTTTCAATTGACTGTTCAAATCTTTTTCAAGAGTTGGCACAGGTAAAAGCGGAATGCCCTGCTCTTTGAGATCCATTTTGTTGTACTGCATCACAAAGGGGATTCGGAAGATGCTTTTCTTGTAGGCGGCCAGGTTTTCTTGGAGATTTTTCAGAGAAAGGATGTTTTTCTCTCTTCTTACCGTCATGGAATCGGCCACGAAGACGATACCATCCACACCCCGTAGTACCAGTCTGCGGGTCGCATTGTACTTGATCTGCCCCGGAACGGTATAGAGTTGGATTTTAACATCATATCCGTTGATAATGCCGATATCGAACGGGAGGAAATCAAAAAACAAAGTCCGATCACCGTGGGTTTTAACGGTAACCATTTCGGTGTTTATACGCTTAGCAAATTTTTTATATACATATTCCAGATTAGTCGTCTTGCCCCCTCTGCCGGGACCGAAATAGACGATTTTAACCTGGATTTCCTTATTTTTCAGATTTATAAATGCCATCAGAATTAACCGCAGTGACTATCCTAAGCCTATAATTAATCATGGATGCGAATGCAGAGATACCCCATTTACAGAGACACAAGAGGCTCTAAAATAACCTTTAACTGTTCGACGGACTCGGAGACTTTCAATCGCAAGAAACCCAATGAAATATCGTTGCCAAAAATGGTGATCAGTAAAAATTCGGTGGTTATTTTGTTGAAGTGAATGTTTTCTGTCTTTCCTTTATGGAAAAGCAGCGAGAATTCAGTTTCACCGATGATTTTGGCCATCGCGCTGACAGCACCGAAGTTGCCGGCTGCCAGGGCAGCCAGCGAGTAAATGTCATGCTGTTTTTCGCCGTTGTCCAAATTGGCAATAATATTACCGGCCATATCGATTAAAAAAACACACTGCACGCCATTGTCAATGAGATCCTTTTTTAAAATTTCTTCAATTCTATCGAGCTGTTTCTGACCGAGCGTATAGGACAATTGTCAACCTCCCTAAATAGTTGATATTGATAAAATTTCTATATCTTTATTGATTTCGGTAATTTTAGGCAAAACTTTAATTCTTAAAAAAAACAGCACAGGTGGGAACACAAACGGTACCTTCCGGATATTTACCCCTGCCAATTTTCCTCAGATCAGACTTGCAGGCAATAAAGACCCCTGGAAATGATGGTAATCCAATTTTAGAAAACACGCCCTATACTTCTTAAATTACAAAATAAATAGCATTTTTACAAGATAAATCTTTAAATCTTGTTCCGTTTCAACGATTTGGCTTATTCCTCGTCTTCGTCGGCGACTGTATCGACGAAATTCATTTCAAGCCTGAGGTCCGAACCACCGCTGGAAGAAATTTTGGCATTCGGAAATCTTTTTTTGAACACGCGTATCATGGAACTATTCTCGCGCAAAACCGTCGCGCAAAAACCCGTTGTAATGGTTTTCCTTTGCGATCTTTTCGAGCATACCAAGCAAATGAGATGCCACCCCCAGCCCCTGAAAATCTTCTCTTACCACAAAGGCCACTTCCGCCTGCTTGTCGGTGTCGCGGGCATAAGTGCCAATGGCCATGATTTCCTTGTGACCGCCTTTTTGAGTCAGCCCGATAATCGACATGTTTTTATGATAATCCACGCTGGACCACTGTTTTTGCACCACTTCATGGGAAAACGTCCTCATTTTATAAAAAAACCGCAGGTAAATGGTTTTTTCCTGCAGGGAATAAAAAAAATTCCGGTAGGCAAATTCATCCGAGGGCAACAGGGGCCGGAACTCGACAACTTTGCCTTTTTTCAGTTTCACCGTATCCTTATAGCCTTCCAGAAACAAAAGGTCCTCGGTGGACGGCGGCATCTGGTCGGCAAAAATGTAATGCCGCTTCTTGGCCACCTCGATGAGTTCTTCCCGAAATTTCGGATGGGCAATCTGGGCCAACTCCATGACGCGCTGGTAAATTCCCTTGCCCTGTAACTCGGCGATACCGTATTCGGTAATCACGAAATTAACATCTCCCCGGGTGGTGGCCACGCCGGCGCCTTCGCTGAGGTGGGGGACAATGCGCGATACCTTGCCGTTCTGGGCGGTGGACGGCAGCGCAATAATTGAAAACCCGCCCCTGGACATGGAACTGCCGCGCAAAAAATCGACCTGGTCGCCGATGCCACTGTAAAACAGGTACCCCATGGAATCCGAGCAGATCTGTCCAGTCAAATCCACCTCCAGCGCCGAGCTTATGGAAATCAGGTTGTCATTGCGGGCGATGACCGTCGGGATCATTGACAAACTCCGAGGATCGGAAATAAAAGGCCGGATTGTTGTCCACATAGCGATAAATTTTCTCGGATCCCATGCACAGGGAGGTCACGACCCGCCCCGGCAAAAGTGTTTTCTTTTTATTGGTGATGACCTTTTTTTCAAACAGGGGCAACAGCCCGTCGGTAATCAACTGGGTGTGGATGCCCAGGTCATTTTTGCCGTCCAGGTACTGTAATATGGCGTAAGGTAAATTGCCGAATCCGATTTGAAGGGTGGCCCCGTCATCCACCAGTTGGGCCACGTAAAGCCCGATTCTGCGGGATATTTCATTGTTTTTGATGGTCGGCAGGGCCTCAACCAAAGGTTCTTCATAGGGAACCAGCCAGTCGATCTCATCCACATGCACAAAGCTGTCGCCCCAGGTTCGAGGCATGGTGGGATTTACCTGGGCGATGACAACCAGTGAATACTCAACAGCCGATCGGGTGATATCAACCGAGACCCCAAGGCTGCAGTAGCCGAACTTATCCGGTGGACTCACCTGTACTAGCGCGACATCGAGTCCGATGCGATGACTGGCAAACAATCTTGGAATTTGAGAAAGATAGGCAGGAATATAGTCAATCTTGCCTTCAAAGGCTGCTTTGCGCATGGATTGGCTGATAAAAAAAAGCTTTAATGAAAATCGACGGATAAATGACTCGTCTTCAACAAACTGCGATAGGGTTGAGGACAGCATCTGGTAGATCATGATATCCTGTAATTGCTGTTCTTCGACCATGGCCCTGATGAGATGCTGGGGTTCACCGCAGCCGGTACCGATAAAAACGCGACTGCCCCCTCCTGATTTTTGAAACTGCTTCTTGCGCATCGACAATCTTGGAAGCGTATTCGTGTTGCCAATCCATTTATTTTCTCCTAACCCGGATAAACCGGAAATCCGAAACTCGCCTGATCTCAGATATCGTTGATTGGTTGATTAGTTAAGTGGTTGTAAATATGGATTTATCCCATATTTGCAAAATAATTGGACACCTCATGTTTCAACAATCGTCACATTCTGAAATTATGACTATAATTTACCTAACGCGGATAAACCGGAAATCCGAAACTCGAAATGCGAAATCCGAAATGGTTCGACCAGGCTCACCACCCTGAGCCAGGTCGAAGGGCAAATTCGAATCACCAAAATTCAAATGACCCAAACAAAATCGTAGTCCCGATAAACCCGAATCAAGCAAGTAAAAAAAAGTTGAGCGGCTGCTCAGTTTTGTGAAAAGAACTGGTAGATAAGAGTTTACAGCGATGCCAAAAAATTTCTTTGCACTAAAAATAAAAAATTCACAACTAAGACTCTAATCAACCATTCAACCAATAAACTATTCAACGAGGTTTGAAGTTTGTATATATCAAATATTTCAACCAAAATCGACTTTTTAGTCATCTTGAATAAATATAAATTACGTAAACTCAGCACGCAGCGATTGGATATGGATTACGGTTGACCAACCCGGATGATATTGTTATTCTGTAAAAGTTCGCATATTGTACAATTATGATTATAACCGTTCATAGGTTCAGGGTTCACCGTTCAGGGTTATCTTCCTTCATTGTCCCTGCTCATAGGCAAGCTTATACTTTTGGTCTCCTGCCGTGACGCAGCACGGGCGCAGCAGGTCAGGTTCCACGAGTTAACTACCATCCCGTGCACTGCAAGGGATGGCTTGAGTTTCTCCGCCGGAAGCGGGGAAAGAAAAAAGCGCGTCCGTGCGCTACGTTGAACTGGCAACCGGGTGCAAAGCACCCGATTTGTAAGGTAAGAATTAATGGTTCGGATTTGACGTGAACCCTGAACCTCTGAACCTTGAACCCCGGAACGGTTGCTTTTGGTTTAGGAATTGCGAATGATGAAACAAAAAATCCATCTTTTAAAACGAAGCAGTTTCCCTTCCCATTCTTTCTTCGATCATTTACTCAAGGGCACTGAATATTATCGAACTCATAATTTTGAACGCGCAGCCGAAGAATGGGGAGCAGCCGGATGGCTGAATTATCACACACCCATTAACATCCGGGGTGATAAAGATCGAATATTTTTAGGGGGCTTTGTCAGCGATGTTCCCTTTCTGTTCTTCCTTTATGCCGTTTATACCAATAAGGTTAATGGTATTGGTGCCATCAAAGCAAACGGCGTTTCCAAAAATCTGGTGTTCCATAAAGGACGCCTGGTGCGAGCAGCCACCAATCGCCGGGAAGAAAGAATCGGCAACATTATTTTGCAAAGGGAAAGGCTCACCCCCGCGACTTTGGATATGCTAGTCAACGATGCCGCCGTGCAGGGTAAAAAAATCGGCCAGTATCTGGTAGAAAAAGGCTTGCTGTCCTTAGATGCGCTTCAGGAAATTCTGTCGCTCCAGATGGAACAAATACTCGTTGACATCATCTTTTGGCAACGGGGGTATTTTTATTTTCTTGAGGGACCCATCGGCAAAGAGCTCATCGTTAACTACGACCCTCTTAATCTTGCCCGTGTTGCCACCCACAAAGGGCTCAGCTTTTCGGATTTTCGCCATAAAATTCCTAACCGCAAAATTATCTTTCGTCCTTCACCTTATGCTGAGACAAGACATGAGGAAATCCAGCAAAAATTAAATGATACACACAAGTTCGTATTTTCGCTGATCGACGGCACCCGAAACATCGAACAACTGGCGCGCTTTAGCGGGATTGATGAAGGTTCGGTAATCGAAATCCTTTACCAATTGAATGCTGCCGGAATGATCCGACAGTCGCAAGAAATAATTGAATACGAAGATAAACAGTACAATGAGATATCCAATATCATCGATACCCTGCTGGAGACCTACTCCTATCTCCTGCACCTTCTGATAGCAGAGATCGGCCGGCGCACAGGGGATGTCATCCAGCGAGCGCGAATATCATTAAACAAAAGCCATCAAGCCTTGTTTGCAGATATTGCCTTGGATAATCCCGACAGGCTCAGAAAAGAAATGATCCTCAGGAATATGGCTTATTACTATCCCGAACCGAGCCAACGATATCTGTTTATTGAAGCTTTCTGCGAACTGATTGGAAGTGTGCACAACGAAATACGAAAATATCTAGGCCCAAAATTTTCAGCCGCTGCAACGCAGAAGATCCAAACTGAAATAAAAAATGTCGAAAGGTATGCCAAAGAGACTGCCTTAAGAAGTCATCTGCTTGAGACATTCGATCGACTGGCTCTGTAATGGTTAACTGGAGGAAACCCCATGCCCAATATCTCATTTGATTTTATGACCCTGCTCATTTTTTTCCTGTTAACTTTTGCTATTTATAGCGTCATAATGGCTGTTTTCATCAACGCCAGGCGAAAATATAAAGGGGGTATTGTCGGCCAGGCTATACAGTTTATCATCGCTACCATCGGTTTTTTTCTTCTGGCCGATGTCGCCTTGATATTAATTCCAAAGTTTGGGTTCCAAATCGGGTATACCGTCCATGTCATATTAAAAATTTGTGCCATGACATGTTTGGCCATTGGCGGGCTGAAATTTTTTGCAAATTAGATTTCAACAAACGCATTATAATGCACACCCAAGCGCTGAGCTCGATTGACAAACGATTCTGTGAATTTGAGCTGAGAATCCGTCCCTTCCTTTACATCCACCAAAAGCTCCTCGGTCATAATAGCTTTGGTCATGCCGTCTTCAATAAATATGACCCCGCGTACGTCATCAACCGGAAACCAGACTTCGATGCATCCTGAAAAACTTTCATATTGAAGTTTCTCAAGAAATTCGCCCAGATGCGAATATTTTGAGGACAGGTTTTTATGCAGCAATCGCACGGAAAGACCGTAGGCTTCAGACAAAAATTGCATATTTGGCAGAGGCAGCTGGGTTACTTTGATCGTGCCGTTTTTATCCTGTCGGGATCGAAGCAAAATGCGCTTTACGGCTCTGCCGCCGACATTTCTCTCCTCCTCTAACGCAACAATTCCGTTGACAACATCTCCTGTCTGCAGAAAAAGGGCGCATTGGCTGTCGGAAAACTCGAAATGCAAATAGCCGCTGAATTTCTGTTTCTTTAAAAATAACAGTAGCTCATCAATATCAACAAATGAAGTCTTTAAATTCACCCACATATCGTTGCCGTCCAGCAAAAGCATAAGTCTTCTCCCAATGATTTGGTTTGAAATAAAATTTAGTGCCTGTTTATTGAAATCGTATCATGTTTGCGCATGATTTATGCCATAGCCAGATTGAATATTAAAGACAGAGCGAGCCTACTCCGCCGAAAAGGCTACGAAGGCCAGGAGCGATACCACAAATCTTCAATATTCAATATTCAATATTCAATTCCGGCTTGTCCGGGTTGGGTATTAGCACGAGCAAAAGAACCGTGTCAATATTGGCCCGAAATGTTTGCGGGTAAAAAAGAAGAATTTTTATTGACAAATGAATTATACCATCTTATTTTACGCAGTTTCAAATAGACCGGGTTTAGCACACAATCCCTCATTCGGCTTGCGGCGCTCCGATGCGGGATTTTTTAATTTGCCCCGGCCAAAAACAGGATCAAAAAAAAGATAGCGACGCATAAAGGTAACGGAACCATGAAAAAAGATATTTCCAAAGTCCGAAACATCGGTATCAGTGCCCACATCGATTCCGGCAAAACGACCCTGACCGAGAGGATTCTCTATTATACCCAGCGAATTCATGCCATCCATGATGTCAAGGGAAAAGACGGCGTGGGAGCCACCATGGATTCCATGGAATTGGAAAAAGAACGCGGCATCACGATTGCATCGGCAGCGACCTATTGTGAATGGCGCGATCACGAAATCAATATCATTGACACCCCCGGGACATGTCGATTTTACCATTGAAGTTGAACGCTCATTGCGTGTTCTGGATGGTGCCGTACTGGTTCTGTGCGCCGTCGGCGGAGTGCAGTCGCAATCGATAACCGTCGATCAGCAAATGAAACGCTACAAAGTGCCGTGCGTGGCTTTTGTCAACAAATGCGACCGCAGCGGCGCCAACCCGTATCGGGTTATGGATCAACTCAATGAAAAATTGGGGCATAATGCCGTTGCCATGCAGATACCCATCGGGTCTCGAAGCCGATTTCTCCGGGTATCGTAGACCTGGTATCAATGAGAGCGCTATATTTCGACGGCGAAAATGGGGAAACCGTTCGCAGCGAAGACATACCGGAAGGATTAATGATCGAAGCCCTCGAGAAACGCGAAGCGCTTATTGATGCGGCCTCCATGTTTTCCGACTCACTCACCGAAGCAATTCTGGAAGAACAAGCAGTTACCGACAAAATGATCATCGAGGCTGTGCGCCGCGGCGCTATAGCGCGGCAGCTGACACCGGTGTTTATGGGTTCGGCTTACAAGAATAAAGGCGTTCAGCCCCTTTTGGACGGCATCACAGAGCTGCTGCCCTGCCCCGGGGATATCGAAAACCAAGCCCTGGATATGGAGAAAGATGAAACCCCGGTGCTGCTGTCCACTGACCGACAAAAACCACTGGTGGCGCTGGCCTTTAAACTTGAGGACGGGCCCTTTGGCCAGCTCACCTATATCCGCGTTTATCAGGGGTCTATTGGCAAAGGCGATACCATCGTCAACATCCGCACGGGAAAAAAAATTAAAGTCGGCCGGGTGGTTCGCACCCACGCGGACCAGGTGGAGGATATCGATGGTATCCCGGCCGGCTACATCGGCGCCCTTTTCGGGATAGATTGTGCCTCGGGGGACACCTTCGCAGCGCCGGGCATCAGCTTAACCATGACGTCCATGTATGTGCCGGATCCGGTAATATCTCTGGCCATAACTGCCAAAGATTACAAATCCGAAACCAACATGTCCAAGGCCCTGGCCCGCTTTACCAAAGAAGATCCCACTTTTAAAGTACACGTCAATGAAGAAACCGGAGATACCATTATCTCAGGCATGGGGGAACTTCACCTCGAAGTCTATATCGAACGAATGCACCGGGAATACGCCGCCCAGGTGACCCCCGGTATGCCCCGGGTGGCCTATCGGGAGACCATTACCCGCAAAGCCCCCTTCAACTACATCCACAAGAAACAAACCGGCGGGGCCGGACAATTCGGTCGGGTGGCCGGTTACATGGAGCCGGTGAGGGACGAGGATTTTATTTTCGAAAATCGGGTGGTCGGAGGCAGAATTCCAACCCAGTATATTGCCGCCTGCGAAAAGGGCTTCAAAGCCCGCATGGCCAAAGGTCCCAAAATGGAGTTGCCCGTTACCGGAATTAAAATTGTCATCGATGACGGCGCCTCCCATGCAGTGGATTCCTCGGATATGGCATTTCAGGCAGCGGCCCGGGGAGCGTTTTTGCAGGCCTATCACAAAGCCGGGCCGGTCATCCATGAGCCGATTATGAAAGTTGTCGTTGAAACCCCTTCGGAATTCCAGGGAACCATTATGGGCTCTTTGAATCAACGCCGGGGAATGATCGTCGGGCTCCCAGGATGAAGGCATCCTGTGCGTAATAGAATCCCAGGTTCCACTGGCAGAGATGTTTGAATATTCAACTGTGCTGAGATCCTTAACCCAGGGACGGGCCCAGTTTACCATGGAATTTTCTCTCTACAAGCAGGTACCGCAAAGCATCGCCGAAGAACTGCTAAAAAAAGCGGCTGAAGAAAAAAAGAATGTCGCGTAAATCTTCAATCTTCAATGTTGTTAATGGTTGCAAATTTATACGGTATTATGGCAGAATCTAAACGCTCTGATAAGCTAAGACCTCACCCAAAAAAAACAGGCTCGGTCGCCTATATTGCCCGGGCTGCCTTGAGGCAGGCGCAAAGCCCTGAAACGCAAAACCCGACGCTGCGCCCGTCTCCCGTAAGTGACGGCCAACGAGCTACCGAAGAGATAGATAGCGGACAGAGGACTGATCGCGCCCAGCGTCGTAGTCATCCCCGCCGGCCGGCAGGGATTATTTATATCAAAGAGAGGTATTTCATCATGTTGAAAAACGACCTAATCTTACGAAATCCGCTGCACGTCATGGCATATGGAAATGATGACATTCTGAGCACCGGACAATTCGGGGCTGTGCTGGCCCGTGCCGGTGTCGGGAAAACGGCCTTTTTGGTTCAGCTGTCGCTGAACGCTTTGCTCAGAGGTAAAAACGTGCTGCACATCAGTCTTGAAGATCCGGTCAACAAAGTCAGTCTGTGGTACAAAGAAGTGTTCAACCTCATTGCCGATCAATATAAAGTGGATCAAATCAACCAGCTTTGGGAATCGGTGCTGCCCCACCGTTTCATCATGACTTTCCGGGTGGAAGGATTCAGTGTGCCCAAACTCCAGGAAAGGCTGGCCGATCTGATGGAGCAGAACATCTTTTCTCCTCAGATGATCATTGTCGATGGGCTTCCGTTTGATGAATCTGTGCACCAGCCGCTTGCGGAGTTCAAGGATCTCGTTGATAGCCATCAGATGCATGCCTGGTTTACCATACGCACCCATCGTCATGAAGAACCGGGACCCGACGGCAGGCCCTTGCAGCTTGAAAAGATATCCGACCTGTTTGAAGTCGCTATCCAACTTCTGCCGGTGGGAAAAGAAATCCATGTCAAGGCCGTCAAAGGCGGGGAATCATTTGCTGAAAATCTTGATTTAAGGCTGGATCCTTCCACCATGCTGCTGAAAAGTCGGCAGTGATTTAAAGCCGTTACCAAAGCCAGAACAATGTTCGAGGATTGAAATACGGCTTGACCCCTGTTTTACAATTCCCTCCACCACATGTAATAGAAATTAAGCTCCGGAGCAAGCGGGTCTATATCTATAATGCCGGCCTCGACGGAATCGCTGCCGGCAAAGGGAATTGTACTGCCGACGGATATCAGTAATTTCTGACCGCGGCTTGTGATAATCGGAACCGGATTAGATGGAACACCGCCGCCAATCATCTTACTGCGTTCGGGACCAAGACCATAGAATGCAAGTACGGCAGCGCCGGTTTTATAATTCAGAGCATAAATCGTTGCCTCGCCTCCCGGCAGACAGGGATCGTCGCTGGGGGTGAAGGTGGTGATATACAGGGTTTTATAAAAAACCGTACCCTTGGCAAGAATTTTCTCGCCGATTTCCGCATCGTCCGAGACTACCAGCCGAATATACCAGCCTTTGTCGGTGATGCCATTACTGTCCACATCGCCGGGGATGTCCAGGTCCGGCGGGATAGTTGCCGTATTGGTCACGTCGACCAGATCGGCTTCGGTTAGGGTCACATAGGCATGGGTGTCTTTCATGCTGTAAATTCGATCGGCAGCCGTGTCATTGGCGCAGGCCAGATCTCGATCCCCGGTACCCATAAAAATCAGGTCATAGCCCCTCTCAAGGGTCACGCTGGGGGGATAATAAAATTTTCTTGGGGTCGTGGCCGAATTATACTCATATGTCGGCGCCCTGAATAAAACGTGACCGTTCCAGGAATTGATGTTTTCATCGCTGTGAGGAAACGCCAGGGATGGATTGGTTGAATCATGGTCAAATTGCCCGATTCGCCACATCTGACCACCGAGATCCCCCACATAAACCTTGTCCACAAATCCATTACCGTCTTCGTCAATAAGAGTCACATTGCTGGGAATACTATAATTCATATCCGTGTTATTAAAATCATCTTTCACGAATTTTTTTACTACCGCACCGCTGAAAACATCGATGGCCATAACGGCCTTGCCGGCACTATTGTCCGAACTGAAGCCCCCGCCGATAAAAAATACGGCCGTACCGACGGTGTCGGTATCCGAGGTTTTCACCTGTCCAAACCGGGGTTCCGACCAGCTTTCTCCCAGTTCACTGATAACATGATCCGGGGAAAAGCTGTTATCGGCACTGATGCGCCATAAAAACACCGGACGGTTGGGAACGGTCACGTCCAGTGCCAAATAGCTGGTGCCCCCTTTGCGTTGGCCGCAGACCAGTATGACCCGATCTTTGTCATCATCATCAACATCACCATCTCCGTCCGAGTCCACAGTGTTCTCCAAAATTCCATTGCCGTTGACATCTTTGATATAGACCTGGGGACTGGAATCAATGAAATATTGATGCCCGCTGCCTTCCACGATGTCCTTTAAACGCGGCAGGTGATCCGGTGAAATAAAGGCCCATTCTTCCGTGCCGTATTGGATGACCACATCGTCGGGGTTTGCGATATCGGGATCGATGGAGTCCAGCACTGCATGCAGCATGCCGTCATTGGATCCAAAAAACACCATGGATATAGCCTGGCCGCCGGAATAAACATATTGAACCACCAGGGGCTGACTGTGAAGCACGTCGCCGGTGATGACCGCACGGTTTTCAGTCACATTGTCGTCGGCATCCTCATCAAACACATCGGCACCGCGGACATAATCGATGATTTGAGCCGTCGAATGGGTCGGATTACCAAGGACTTCCGGGGTCAGATCACCATTGGAGGATACAAACAAATTGTAATCATCATTGAATAAATTCCTGTCGCCGATCCTGGTCGCCGACTGGTCGCCCAGGTAAGTGTATATTTTTCGGCTGGCGTTGAAAATCCCGTTGGCGGCTGAAGTGTCGGCCCAGTCTTTGGTGGACCAGTAGTATTCGATATCATCGCGCATGGCACCGTTGGGCCAGGTAGCCAGGTTGCCGTTTTTGTCGACCACCTCATGATTTTCATTGATACCGAGCTTGACGATGTTTCCTTCCCAGAAATTTTCGTCCAGGGGTTTAAAAAATGCCAGATAAATTTTGTTGCCGCTCATGGTCTTGGTAACCGGGACCACCGGCGACGTATAGGTCATGTTCTGGGACAAAATGCTGTTGACGGCATCCAGCAGCACGGATGTCAGATCGTCCGGCGACTCGGCCGTGAAATGATATTTGCCGTATTCGGGATGGTTGGTGTCGTAAAGGTTGAGATTTCCGTTGCCGTTGTTGGAGGCGTTGATCAGAAAGAGATTGCTTTCCAGGGCCCCCATAAAGCCGACGGTGTAGGTCGTAACGTTTTGGAAACCCGATCTGGTAACCCACCATGTCGTGGGTGTACATGTAATGGGCCACATCATCGAGATAGGTCGACCCGTTGAAATTCATTGGAATAGTGTGCGTATCTTCATCGGCTTGAATAACATCGCCTTCGCCCGATACCGCCCCCATCCCCGTCATAGTCTTCAAGGGTTTTGGGGCAGATACTGATTGGCACCGTGACGGTCCATGGATGACAGGCCCGGTGAGACCACAATCACAAAGTTTTTCTGACAATACGTTTCCACCCACTCGTGAAAGTGGCAGAGGAAGGAGAATTATAGAGTCCCTCCCGATGGTGGCCAGCCCTTCTGCCAGGGGGCGAATAGGTAAACGTTCCCATGTTGTTGACGTTGTTGATAAAGGCCGGATCCAGAACATTGCTGGTGGCCGGCGTATTGACCGTATCCACCACCATGCTCAACGGCTGTACACTGGAGGCCCCTTCGTAATTGGTAAAATTATAGATTCCAAAATATGCCAGGTTGGAGGCGAGCTTGGCGACATTTAGAATCGCTTTTTTGGCATTGTAAAACCGGCTGCGGCGCTCCAGATCAGAGCCATCCCCGGTATACAAGCCGCTAATACTATCCAGTTAAGATAATTTTGGGAATACCTCAACATACCGGCATTATCTTTAATGCCGCCAGCGTCCACCTCAGCGGAGGCCTCCGCAGGCAGGGTCACGGATTACCGTTGATCGTCCAAACCCCGGTCCCGTCCCCGGTGTCGCTGCTGCTGGCCTGGAGGCCTTGAGTATAATCTGCAGGCTCCAGATCATCTTTGAATCTCCACCAGATAGTAATAGCCGCCATGCTCCACCATGCCGTACCCGTTGGGATTAAAGAAAGCGCTGCCGCTGCCCGCCCGGTTTGGACAACATCGTCTTCATCGGCCTCATCAATGTCGCCATCCCCATCATCATCCGTGCCGTTTATGGCAAGCCCGCCGGGTACCGGCGTATAAGTGTCAGTACTGGTATAGTCGGAATGCCATTGAACCTGCTGCATTTCAGCCCCGTTGTCCAACAAAAGGACGATGTTGGGCGGGACCTCGTCTGCCGTCACCGAAAACATGCAGGTATCATCCGCCCGGATTTCGCTGAGCGACAGGTTTATGACAATTGTGAATACAATTAAAATCCATGAATATTGTTTAATTCTGTATATCATCCTGCCACCAACCCCTTTCAATGTAAGCAACCTTTTAGAAGCCGATACGGTAAAACCCCGCTTCGACCTGACTTTGGGAGTCACGAGGTCCATAACCATTGCACGTCATCTGATATTTATGTGCCCTGAAGGTGCCGACCTCGTACCCGGATCCTCTGGGCGGCGCCGATGAACCGTTAAACATCACCTCTCCATTAAATTGCTGATAAGACCCGATGTTTATTCGAACGGAGGCATCGTTTGGGTCGGGAAAATATAATGCCTCTGCTTCTGTAATGTTGTCAGCACCATAAAAATCCGTATTGGGCACTACATAACCCCTTGCGGCTTCGGCACTATAAAAAGCAATTTTAAAAAATTGATCATTGGACGCCAGCTGTGTTTCGGTGAGAGAGACCATGATCGCGGAAACTCCCAAAACAGTAAAAATTGCCAGCATAAAAAGCATCATGCCGGTTACAATTCCGGCTTCATTGTTTAGATTTACGGCCGATGATCTCATTATATATTCTTTCGCTAACTGTTTTTCGAAATCAGATGCCTGATGGTAACCTTCGTATTCTTCCAGCCATTGGGGCATTCCACCGTAACGGTGATGGATTTGGTTTTCGTAGGGACGTTCTCGTCAACATCCCAGTCAACACGATAGGCACCTTCCGTCTCCGCATCGGATCGATATCATCATAGGGCAGTGCCGCCAGTCGCTCCAGGCGATCCTCAGCCAACGTAGTGGCATCGGTGAGCCTTCTGGCAGACGCGTTGCTGTTGACCGCAGAAATTGACAGGGTGGTGACCGCCAGAATGCCAATGGCAAAAATCGAAAGCGCAAAAACAACTTCAATGATCGAAAGTCCGCGGTCACCTATATTCTCATTTATATCCATCACTTGCTGTGTACACATAGCGGATACTCCCTATTGATAATCGAGATTTCTGCATATTACCCGTTTAATTAATGTTCGGCTGACCGGTCCGTCCCGGGCGGAGATTTTCTTAATGGTCATTTCGATTCCAACCGTCCGGATATCATCCAAATTAGAGGTGGTCACATCGTTCGAAGTAAAATAAGAAAAGGTCAATCCCGTTACATTCTCGACCAGGATATCGCTCATTCCTGGGTTCCGTCGGGTTTATAGAGAGACATTCTCACAATGCCATTACTGTCATCAAACTCATAGCCCATATATTCCAGATCAGGTATATCGATACCGTCGGCGGCATTCGGGATGTCCAATTCGCCATCCATATCCCGGTCGGCAGTGAACTTGATACTCTGCGGTGTCACCGCAATAATCCCGAACTCACCGGTTCCTTCAGGATCTAACCCGGCCAATCGT
>PVMK01123449.1_pt1 | contig 16137 bp, 17 predicted proteins | sample 1853481 | NCBI WGS metagenome assembly PVMK01 (sample SAMN08533507, study PRJNA380276) | Marine sediment metagenome, whole genome shotgun sequencing project.
CCGAGGGGCCGGTGCTGCGCAGTAAGCGGTTACTCGCCTGGTGCAATTTTCAGTGATGCTTATAACCGGAGTCGGCCACAAGCCGACCTTAAGATTTGTCTCATATACCAGCTAAAAGTCTGTCTCTCCACACCGTCCGACCAATGCCTGCAGCGGCTGGATGACTCCACTGCCGACGGCGAAGAGAAGCGTGACCCACGCCAAGACGCGACCAGTAATATGCCATAAACCATGGAAGTTTGACATCATGGCCCGATTAGAGAAGCGGACATTCCAAAAAATCAAGTAAAGGGATCAGTTTGCAGTCGCTGATACTCACCTGAATTCCGAAAAAGGTGGTTTATACTTCCTATCCACACGTTGTTCGCGACAACAACGGTCGCTCAGCAATTCGGATGTGACTCGAGGAATTGTGGCCAGGGGCATATTAATCGGCGAAGGCGATTGGACGGCCGGCGTAAAAATCAGGCTTCCCTTGCGGGCACACTCCTGGGTAGGCCGGTCGCCAGGTTACATGACCGAACTCCGGCATGTTATCGCGAATGATGTCGGGCGCGTTATCATCACCCCGTCTGATCATGGTTCGTTCGGACAGGCCTACCGTGCCGGCATCGAGAATGCCGAAAAAACCAGGGAATGGATGGCTTGATTGAGATCGATCCGCATTATTTTGCGTTTGGTCAAGACCAACAAGAATAGAAATTAAATAGGCCTGCAACCAATATAAGGATAAACATGACCATCGACGCTGACAGCACAAGAGGCGCTCCCATCGTATTCGATGACTGGCGCTCAATCTCGTTTGCGGTGTTCATGGCACTGGTTGGCTACTCAGTCATGGTCACTGTTCCAGTGCTGAGTACTGCCCTGGTGCAGACCTTGAGTTTCACCGAGGAGCAGGTCGGAAGAGTTTGGGGCAACGACATGCTTGGCTTCTCGATTGGAGCCGTTGTTTCCGCATTTTTGGTTGCCCGCGTTAATCGGCGGCAATTGGTGATGGGCGGCATTGTGTTGTCCATTGGCGCCAATGCGCTGTGTATGTTCGCGGTCGAATACGAGTCGGTAATGTGGCTTCGTCTCGCGACTGGAATTGGCAGCGGTATTTTCACCGGCACCGCGGTGGCTACATTGGGCGGAACAACGAAACCGGTTCGTGCATTCAACATTCTGTTGCTCGGTTTTGCATTTTCCTCGGCGGGCGAATTACATCTGTTTCCGCAACTGTCGTTGCACGGTATTTACTGGTTTTTCATTGGCTCGACTGCGGTTTGTGCATTGTTTTTGCGCTGGCTGCCCAGCAGACCGCTCAATGATGCAGAACGGCAGCATCAGGAACAAATTGAAGATCATTCAGAAAATTGGCGCGTGCCTGTGATCCTGCCGATCTTTTGCCTCGTCGCTGTATGCTTTACCTACATCAATATCGGCGGTTACTTCACCTATATCGAACTGGCCGCACTGGCTGATGGTATCTCGCAGGAATGGATCACACCGTTACTGACATGGTCATCTTTTCTCACACTTGCCGGATGTTTACTTGCTTTGTTTTGCGCTCGCTTCGGCTTGTTCAAACCTCTGTTCCTGGCCTTGTTATCGATGGCAGTACTCGTGGGAATGCTCAGTGGCGGAATTACAAACATCAACCTTGCCGTCAGCATGTTTGCGTTCATGAGCTTGTGGACATTCGTCGATGTTTTCCAGTCCTCGATGATGGGGTACATGGACCGAAGTGGATCACTGGTTGCTCTGCTACCCAGCGTGCAGGGCTTTGGGCAATTCGTTGGCCCGAATATCGCTGCATCGATCATTGGTGCCGGAATGGGGTACGGCACAATGTTTTTGGTCAGCGGCAGTATGGCGTTAGTGGCGATGGTTATTTATGGTGGAATGTTCTTCTACATGCACACACGAAAGCCGGCACAAGATGAAGCTGTGACAGAAGCCGCCTGACGTTTCAATCGATCCTCAAGTGCTCACCCTAATTCCTGCACGGCTCTCCATGCCTGCTCTACTGCACCTGGCAGACTGGAACTACTGACGGCATCACTATTTGCAATCGTAATCCGGCCGAATGGTTGTCGTCCGATCGCTCCAGGGTTGCCAATGGAGTAAGCATGGGCCCAACGATTGATGGAAATACTTTTCACATCTTTGTCAAAATTAAACAATTCCGTCGGCAGCATGCCGCCTAAATATTCTCTGATTTCTTCTTCGTAATCTTTAAATTGTAGCCCCAACATCCTGTGCCTTGCTTCGCGAAACTGCTCAACGCGTGGTGCTCCAACGGTTTCTCCAACCGGGGCGGTTCACCTACAATAATGACATCTGTTTGCGTAGACATAACTCCTACCTTGATTAATGGGAAAAAGAATGTGTATTAAATATGACCCACGATTCTAGAACATATTAGGATTACTGTGACCTAGCCTGAAAAAACTGATCCAGGATTCAAGTTGGTATTTTGACTGACAGGAGCACTGGAACATGGCTGAGGAACGTCCTCTGGCCGAAAGTGCTTATTCGCGATTGCTTGGGGTGACGGGCCGGTACTGGCAACAAAGCAGTTACTCAAAGAACGCAAAATTCAACGGCGCTTGTAGCAGTTGTCGGCCAGGAGCAGCCTTCCCAGCAAAATAATGGAGGCATTTGGTAGATTACCTGAAAAGCCTATCCTATAGTGAACGATACAAATAAATTACATTCCATTTTTCACGTATAAGGAGGTAATGTGAGATTTGTATGCCTCTCAAGTTTTCTTTTTTGTTTAACTCTTTCCGCTCAAACCCCTGATAGTTCATTGGTTGCATATTACCCATTCGATGGAAATGCAAACGACTACAGCCTCAACAATAATAATGGAACTGTTAATGGAGCTACCCTGACCACTGATCGATTTGGGAACGGAAACAGCGCTTATCACTTTGACGGCTCCGCCAGTTTTATTGATATTGGCAACGATCCTACACTCAAAATGGATCTGGAAGTAACCATAGCAACTTGGGTTAACATTGATCTTCCTTTGACAGGAGGCTCAGGTTTCTACAACGTCATTTCTGACCATTCACCTACTTACAACAATGGGAAAATCTTTCGCTTTCAGGCAAACAATCTGGAGTTTTTATTAGGCCCGGAAGGAAGTTTGGAAGCAAACTATACATTTCCTGACTCTGCATCCGGGTGGCACCATATTGCTAACACATACGATGGGGATTCCATAATAATATTTGTAGATGGCGTAAACGTAGCATCGGCCCTCCGCCAGGGAACAATAAGTGTTAATCCCAATGCACTACTGATTGGCAAGTCAGGTTGGGGTGAATACTTTAAAGGCGATATGGATGATTTTCGAATTTACAACAGAGCGTTAAGTGAAAAAGAAATTATGGGCTTCATGTCCATTTTCAAAGATGGCTTTGAAGATTGACAGATCCAACTTCAACCTCGCAGCGTGCCATTTGGAACGCTGGTACCTATATTTCACCACGGCGTCCCGATATGTTCAAGGTAGGCACCATGAGCATTAACTTCACCGATTGCAGCAACGCGCAGTTGAGCTATTCACTGCCGGCTAACAGTGCTGAGGGTGACATTGCAATCACAAGGGTGATCCCCGGAAGCCAGGCGCTGTGTGAAGAACTGGCGGGCGCAGATTGACGTATGGCCGGTTTGGGTCCAGACTGTGTGAAAACTATTTGAATTTTTTCACAGGTGGGATAGCACTGTATTACATGTCTTGTTAGCACCTGTACTGACCACTGAAACCCGTTATCCAGCCCTAAAACGCAGTAAATCGATAGCAATTTACCACTTTGATTTTCAGATTTTGCGTTTTCACACAGCCTCGGTCGTTTGCCGCTGTTCAAAACTTTACCACACCAACTTCCGTTTTGGGTCGATCTCGGAAGTGATCACCCTGGATACCCCTTGTTCCGGTGATGAGCGGAAAGCAGAACCAATCTGTTGCCTGATTTCTTGCGTGTTTAGTTCTCAGTTCGGCCACAAGCGGGCATCACAACCCGGTTCAATCGGGCGGCAAAAGCAGCTCATTCAGCTCGCTCACCGAACTACAACGACTCTAGACACTGGCCTTTCCTGCTGCTATGCACCGAGCTGCGGTCTCGTTCTCATTACGGTGGTGGCTCGTTTGAGTTCCATATGGCCAGCACATGTTTCCAGACATTGTCAGGATGCTTCTTCCAGACTTCTACAAATTTACCGTGGTCTGTTGCGGGGTTGCCTTCGGGGTCGCTCAACGTCAATTGGTAAGAGCCAATGAGATACGCCAAGTCACCAGCTCGAGACACCTCCACGGTGGAGACTTGCACATCAAATGCGAAACCAGGATTCGCAGCAAGCTGGGTCGCAAGCGTGCGAATGGCCTCCGCGCCGTTCACGACTGGGGCGTTTGGAGGAAACCACACGGAATCGTCGGGATAGGCAGCCATGTAGCCATCAATATCCCCCGCATTGAAGGCACGTACTGCCTCGATCTCTGCCGCACGGATAAACTGCTCGTCGCCAGCTTGCATGTCGGGTGCTTCCCGCCCGCATCCGAGTAAGCCAGCCATTACAGCCACGATCATTAAATTCGTTAGAAGATTACATCTACGCATACTTTATCCTCCGATAAGCGTGTTGCCACAATGGTGGCGACGCAGACATGACCGATACCTCGTTCCTCTACTCGGTTCAGCTTAATTAGTAATTATCTTGCAAATGTACTGCATATAGCCTCGTGCGGCAAAAAGCGTTAATGGCTGCAGTGGGTCGAGGGCGGAGATAAACCACTCAGTCAAAGCTGGTTCCGGTTCTGGCCAGTAAGCAATGGGATGGACTCCTCCTCACCCCATCGGCATCAATGTGCCAGACTGGGAGTTGGTTTTTCCAGTCACCAGAGAGAAGGAGTCCGAAATGAAGCTTACTCGCGTAGGAGTAGATTTGGCAAAGAACGTATTTCAGATCCACGGTGTCGATGAGCACGATAAGTTAGTGTGGAAGCGGCGCTTAAAGCGAGCAACATGGTTGCAGGTGTTGCTGGATAAAGCGGAGCCCAGTTGTGTGATTGGCATGGAAGCTTGTGGTGGTGCCCATCACTGGGCGCGCGAGCTGCAGTCACGAGGCTACACCGTCAAGCTGATCCCAGCGCAGTTCGTGAAGCCGTATGTGAAGAGCCAGAAGAACGATGCCAGGGACGCCGAGGCGATCTGTGAGGCGATGAGCCGGCCGGGGATGCGTTTCGTGTCGGTGAAGACGGTGGAACAGCAGGACATCCAGTCGATCCACCGGGTGCGGAGCTTGCTGATAAGTGAGCGCACAGCCAAGGCCAATCAAATCCGCGGCCTGGTGGCGGAATATGGGCTCATTACCCCCCAGCACGCGGGCCCGTTGCGCCAGGCCATCCCCGGATGGCTGGAGGACGCTGAGAACGGGCTCACAGACCAGTTCCGGTCATGGTTACATGAGCTTTGGAATGAGCTTTTGAGGCTCGACCAACGGTGCAAAGCATTGGACGCAGAGATCGAGCGCATCTCCAACACTCACCCTGATGCCAAGCGTTTGAAGCAGCTGCGCGGAGTGGGCCCGCTGGTCTCCACGGCACTGGTGGCCCGGTTTGGTGATGGCCGGCACTTCAAGCGCGGCCGCCAGGCGGCGGCTTCAGTCGGCTTGACCCCCAGACACCATGGCACCGGCGGCAAGAATCGTCTCTACGGCATCACCAAACAAGGTGATCGTTACTTGCGCAGTATCCTTATCCATGGCGCCCGTGCGGTGGTCTGGCGGGCAAAAGGCCGTGACGATCGGCTGAGTCTGTGGCTCACTGAACTGGTGGCTCGCTCGCACCCCAATGTAGCCGCGGTGGCACTGGCCAACAAAACCGTGCGTATCGCCTGGGTGATGCTCAGACACGGTACGGATTTCGATCCTGAGCTCGCTGTGGCCTAAGGCCAAAACGGGCTGCGACAAGGCGTTTATAGAAGGAGTACCTCACACACGATTGCACAGCACACTGACAGATGGCAAACAGGTCGGACCGGCGCCGGCAAAACCCGTGAATACTCGCGTGTTTAAAGCACGATGAAGCAGTTGGGAGCCAGCGCGCGAATACCCATCATGGCCCGGCATCAACGCATGCCAACCTTAGAGGCCGAATATACGTGAGCAGTCGTACCTCAGGTCATCAAACAGCGTGCTTGCAAACGAGGAGGAGTCCATATACGAGTATTCGATGGGTGTAAAACTTAGCCCCGCTTTTCTCTGCACTCGGCCAGGAGCGGAATTTATCCAGGAATATTGCGATAATTGGGAAATGCAGGAAGGTACGCCAAGCGCCACCGCAGAAATGGTTTGTTCCTGGCGAGCCCTTGAGGCAACTCTGCCCCCTCGTCAGAGAATCCTGAGTGACCCATTCGCGCGCGGATTCCTGGGGCCCGTTCGACGCAGACTTGTTGACGGCGCTGCATCTCTTCCAGCCCCGGCACGGCGAGCGTTACTGCGTCGACTCGACCAAGCCCTTCAAGGCGCCGTCACTTTCGTACTCGCGCGTCACCGCGCCATCGATGACTTGATTTTGGCAACCCCTTCCGACCAAGTGGTATTTATGGGTGCCGGATACGATACCCGCTTAGCCCGATTATGCGAACGTCTCCGCCAGTCGGTAGTATTTGAGGTTGACCACCCCGACACCGCTCGACGCAAAGCTGAATTGGCAGACACAGTCTACGTCGATGCTGAGCTCGCTCCCACGGTGGCTGTTAAGATCGATTTCGCACGCGATTCAATCGAGAGGCGGCTCTGCGAAGCGGGACTGAATCCCGATGGGCGAACGCTTTGGATTTGGGAAGGGGTGAGCATGTACCTTCCGGCGCAAGCCGTTCGAGATACCCTGAAGTTGTTCGCGCGACTATCAGGGAGTAACTCTCTTGCAGTGTGCGATGTCCTTTCTGATCCTCGCCGCACCGGTCTCTTAGCCAATACCCAGAGTCAGTTTCTCGAAGTTGCCATGGAGTGGATATATTCTGAACCCTTCCTCTGGCACTGCCCTCAAGACCAGATAGCCAGTTTTTTTGCTACGTGCGGACTGACCGTCTTGGAGGACCTAGGCATAGATGATCTGGTCGGTCGCTACGAGAAACGTCTTAGAGGCTGGTTGGAAGCTGCCCCCTCGTTACGCCTGGTGATCTCTGAGCCCAAATAGATCAAAATTACACTGCATTGCACCTGTCGAGCTTCATTCTCTTTTGGGTCGCGAGCTGCGCTAGGCAACGGCAAGTGGCGAAGTTCAGCTTCTGCCCACATACAACATGGAAAACAGGCTCTATTGATGAAAATTAAACGTGCGACACTCGAACACATTAATGAGGTGGCAAGGTTGTTTGATCTGTACCGCCAATTCTACATGCAACCGGCCGATCTCGATAAAGCTCGTCGCTATCTCAAAGAGAGAATCGAAAACAACGAATCCTACATCTACTTGGCGACCGATGAGAAAGGCCGAGTTCTTGGCTTCATTCAGCTGTATGCGTCGTTCTGCTCCGTTGACGTAGCACCCATCTGGATCCTCTACGACCTCTACGTCGATGCGGCTGCACGTCAGCAAGGGGTGGGAACGGCGCTTATGGAACAGGCACGTCAGTTAGCTTACGAAACCGGGGCCGTTCGGATCGATTTGGAAACCGCGGTGGACAACACAACCGCACAATCGGTGTACGAGCGGTTAGGTTATGTGCGTAACACAGAATTCTACGGCTACTCCCTGGACATCAAATAACTCAAACGGTACCCAGTGACCATTCCAGAGTTCTCTTTGCCCGAACTAACAAAGGCAGTACGCCAAGTCGATTGACGAGCTCTACTTCCTCGCCGTCATCTAAACTGAATCTAAAAGATTGGCTTTTGGCCGTATCCTCACATTCATCAAAGACTGCTGTGGGTCGATCTCGGAATTGATCACCCTGGCAACGACTTGTTCCGGTGTTGAGCAGATAGCAGAACTCCCCTGGACACGAATCGCAGGAGAGTTTTGTTCTCAGTTCGGCCAATTGCGGCCCTTCAGTTACTTTCCAAAGCGGCCAACCGACCGGCACGCCAACAGGCGGCATAATGAGGAAACCTCATGTTAGAAATGGCTTTAAATAAAAAAGAGCAGGTCTACGGCTCCAGCACCACGTGGGTCGACCCATCCCGGAACGGCTGTTTGTTGCCTCTTCCAGCGCGGACACAAGTACCATGACGTACTCAAACTGACCCATAACGGCAATACTTCAGGTAGGCAGCGATTAGCGCATTCTACTTAGTAATTGTTCTGCTAATGCGACATATATCTTTTGCACCGTCGCAAGAAAGCGAAAAGGCTGCAATGGGTCCAGGCTGTGTGAAAACTATTTAAATTTTTTCGCAGGTGGGACAGCGTCGTAATATAGGTCTTGTTAGCACCTGTTCCGACCACTGAAACCCGTTCTCCAGCCTAAAAATGTATTAAATCGGTGGCAGTTTACTACTCGGGTTTTCATGTTTTGCGTTTTCATACAGCCTCGGTCGATAGCGGCCACCGAGGAGCTTGGAAGACCAATTTCTGCTATCGCGGCAAATCGCTAGATCGGCAACCCCGCCTTGCGCAATCCTTCGATACGGCGCTCGAATATTTCGGGAGTCCTGTAGGGCAATATTCGCCGCCGCCGTTCCAGCGAAAAGTTCGGCGCGATTCTAATTACCTGCGCCCAGGCCTCGCGGCTCTCTTCGATTTTTCCGAGATGTCCGTAACACGAGGCCAGTAGCGCGTAAGTCGTCTCCGAGTTTTGATTGCGTTCCAGTCGCCGCTTCAGAGTGGCCACTGCAGCAACTAACTGCCCTGAGGCTGCCTGCGCTTCTGCCAGGAAATAAAGCGCGATTTCCGGATACAAAGGATCCAGCTGCATGTAGATGTCAAGCGTGTTCAGAGCACCCTCGATATCCCCCATGTAGTACTGGAGGTTGGACAGCTGCATGTGGCCGTCTGCATGGCTAGGCGCCAGGGCGAGGCCGCGCCGCACTGCCTCCATCGCCTCGTCGTGCTGCCGGTTCCACAGCAGGGCGAGCGAGAGCCACACTTGCGCGTAGGGATCTTGATCGTCCACCGCACATGCACGCCGCGCAATTTCCAGACCGGACTCGAGGGAGCGCTGCGGATCGTCGCCCCGACCCATGGTGTAGTCATCTACAAGCGTGAACGCGATACAGGCCATCGCAGACGAGAAGCCGGGGCTGATCGCGATGGCTCGTTCGAGCAGCTTGCGCGCTTCGATGCTTCCGCTCGCTGTTAGCAGAAACGCATGTTCGCGTCCCCGTAGGAACAAGTTTCGCGCTTCCAGGCCGGCAGGAATTCTCCGGGTCAGCCGTGCCTCCGTTTCCGGAGTCAGCTTGATCCTGAGCGCCTCGATGATCTCGAGGGTAATCTCATCTTGTACGGCAAAGACGTCGGTCAGATCGCGACCGAATCGTTCGGCCCAGACGAGCGCGCCGGTCGTCGTTTCAGTGAGCTGACAGGTAACGCGGACGTGCTGGCCCACCTTGCGCACGCTACCCTCCAGCAGATAGCGCGCACCGAGCTCCCGGCCAATCCGCCGCACGTCCACTGGGCCGCCTTTGTAGGTGAAGCTCGAGTTGCGAGCGATCACACGCAGCTGCGAAAGCCTTGAGAGATCGGTAATGATGTCCTCGGCAATGCCATCTGAGAAATAGGCCTGCTCGGGTTCGGCGCTTAGATTGTCAAAGGCGAGCACGGCGACGGATGGCACTGTGCTTGGCTCGACCACGGCGGATTGCTCGATCGCGGCGATCGCAGGTTGCGGTACCGGCTTCCCGTAAGCGAAGGACACAGAGCGAATGCCCTTCGGAGTTATATCGAATGCCCAAGCAAGCAGACAGGCGACCGGGAAGCCAATCAGGATCAATGTTGTGATGACTTTCAGGACCCAGCCCGGGGCGCCGAGATTCTCGAACACGACGCTGAGCCCCTCCAATGCGACCCAACCGACGGCCGCGTAGGCTGCCCCCGCCTTGAGCACGCCGCGGTCACGCAGTTCCGCCAGAACCCCCCTGAGGCTCATGTCCCGCCGGCTCCCGACCGAAACAATATGGCGTTGTCTACGTACAAAGGGCCGTTGCGGGTCGTAATGCGCCTGTCACCCAGGACGACCATGCGGATCATTCTGCCCGCGCTACTCACTTTGCTCGAGCCCGAGCCGCTGATGCCAGGCTGCAAGCGACTCCTCGGGATAAACATCGAAGCGCTGATCGCGCGGACCGGCCTCAACCTCGACCCACGACGCCTTCGAGCCGAGCATCAAATGCGTATGCTCGAGCGGCACCGGCAGCGGGCTGTCGATGGCCGAGGCGAACGGATGCACGAGCTTGGGCCAGCGCGGATCCCAAACCCACAGGCAGCTGCCGCAGTGCCGGCAGAAGCTGCGTTGCGCCGGGCTCTTCTCCACATGGCCGTCCGCGTCCTCGAGCATGGCCTGATATACGCAGATGTGCTCACGCCCCTTGATTTCGAGCGTGGCGTATTCGCCGCCCAGATTGATCGCATAACCGCCACCACCGGCCGTTTTACGGCAGATGGAGCAATAGCACCGCGCGAAAGGATACGGGTGCCGTGACAGCAGCGTGAAGCGCACAGCGCCGCAATGACAGGATCCTTCGAGTTTCATATCACACCTTGCAGTCAGAAGAAAAAGGCCGCCATTACGGCGGCCTTAACTGAATTCGTAAATCTCATTCACCTCACCTGTTGTCAGGGCGCCAGTGCCTCACACAACACAGAGCCAGTACCATCTTCGGGAAACATGAAAACTCCACTGTGGTAAACCGTTTCTTCATCAAAGTAGGAACGGCCGGCTTCGAGTAGTAGTGGTCCAATTCCGGGCAGGGTAATTCGGCACGGAATACCATGCCATTCATCCTCCCAAGTAGTTAAGATCATAAGCCGCCTGGAGGCGGATAGGAACTATTAACCACCTTTTCAGGCATTCAGACAAGTATCATCTGCCTTTTTCTGGGCCCAGATGCCACCCAGGCGTCCCCTGAACCACCGGGATCTTCGCCGGGATCGAGTTCTCCTTTGGGTCGATCTCGGAATTTATCACCTCATGGATTACTGGTTCCGGTGTTAGGCTGTTAGCGGAACCTGAAGACAACTTCAAATCATTACTGCCGAGTTCTCAGTTCGGCCATGAGCAGCTATTCGCGACTCCATTAAATAGGTAAAAAGAAACCCGCCGAAGCGGGTTTCCCAATCCAAACTGACGCTCAATCCAGCTGGTCTATTCTTTGTCCCCCGGATACGGGAACTCCCGGCCAAGTGCCTCGCTGGCCTCTTTATAAACGCCACGGAGTGCCGGATCGACATCGCCCCAACGTCCGCCGATGATAAAGTCCGAATAGGACAGAGCGTCAACGGGAACGCCAGAACCCTTACTGAATTTCTGCCTGTCAGAGTCCCCGCCAGGTAGCATCGCCTTACCAGCCAGGGGTGGTGCCCATGTGGCTTCTTCGACAACCGCCATCCGTACACGGATGTCGTCCTTGGTGATATTCCAGACCATGAAGTCCTCTGCAAGGCTCAAGGGGCCATCATAGGTGGTTCGGATACGGTCGTTCACCGACGCTGTGGTGTCAAAATCTTTGAAGAAGTGATAGGCAACCGCCATACGTGGCTTGATTGAAGACATCACCTTTCCGAAGGCCTCTGGGGCAGTATGAATCTGAGTTCCAACCAACAATGCTTGTTCCGGTGTGAACCGCATCTTGGTGACAAGATCGGGAACAGCCACGAAACACTCGTGAATGGCAATATCCGCATCCCTCGCATGTTCATCGAACCACTTATTGGGATACGTATCCGAACCGAAGACGAATTTCAGGTCATTCCATTCAAGACTGAAACTGACGGGGCCGTCCAGTGAATGGATGGCTGGAAACGAGCGGATCGTGACACCATTGACATCGTAAATAACAGCGTTTTCAGCCTTGTAATCGAATTCGTTCACTTCGATTGAATAACCGCGAAAGTCGACAATCCCCACACGACCGGAGAGGTCCCAAGTATACATTTCCTTCATCTTCTGAATGGCATACGCGGTTCCAAGTTCAGGGACGGGGCCATTCGGACCCCAGACACGAAGTGGCTTCTGCCTCCCCATAAGTGCACCTCCGATAAACACTTCAGCCAGTGAACCGAAATGATCTGCATGCAGATGTCCAATGAAAATCTTGTCGAGGAAATCGTAGGGGATTTGCAGAGACGAAAGGCGTTCGGCCGACCCGGAGCCGATGTCAAAGATGAACTTGTCTCCATTCCCCAATTCGACGAGGAAACATGCGGCAGCTTGCGCAGCACGCGTCGTCGGCATCCCTGTGCCACAGGCGATTACACGCATTTCATCCGGGGCCAGGACTTCGCTGTTTGGATAATACACATCCCGCTCTCTGGGAAGCACTGGGGAGACTTCTGGTGACTTTTCGGCGGCAAATGAGTCTTCTATGAGCAACGTCCGTCCTTCACTGCCGTCTGAGTGTCCCCAAAAATAAACCAGCATTCCAACAAAAATAACCATGGTGCTTGATACTATTTTCTTCGCTGTAATCACTTAAATCTCCTCCACCAAAAATTTCACTTTGTAAATTTATATTAGTCGTGTCCAAAGGTCTATACAAATACGAGGTGGACCTTGAAGGATTAAACCTTCGACCAACCATCAATTTATGGCATGAACCAAAGACCGGAGGGGCCGCTGGCCGACAGCAAAAGTTAGCTAATCAGATGACCAAAGTTCTGCTCCGGGTCGATCTCGGAATTTATCACCTCATGGATTACTGGTTCCGGTGTTAGGCAGTTAGCGGAACCTGAAGACAACATCAAATCATTACTGCCAAGTTCTCAGTTCGGCCAGAAGCGGAAAACCAATTGCAGGAAATGCACCGCGGGCTTTGTCAAAGTTGGTGCAAATCTGCCCTCAAGTGAGTCACCATCCTATATTGCAGAAACTCCGGCTGATACTACCCTGCCAGTCAGTAGGCTATCTTCAGATGGTGAGGCAGGATGCTAAACCTCAGTTTCTTCTTGCGCACCGGCTCGCCATCCAGGTTGCAGTGCAGCGGCTGGTCTGCGTCGATCGTGAATTCCGCTAACTGTCGATAGGCAACGAAGCGATTGCCCGGACTCATGGGGTTCTCGAGCTCTCTGGCCAAATCGCTCAGGCTGAATCCAGGGCCGCGCATTATGGCGGTTAAGTCCAACAAGCCGTCATCAAGCTCTGCACTCGGTGCAATGTCGAAACCGCCGCCGGCAAAGTGGTTGTTACCAACCGCACCGAAAAGCAAGTTGCCTTCTATGGGGTCTTGCCCTGGTATCAGCAAACGGCCGGTATACGGCGTCAGATTCATCGCTTTGACCATTCCCATCAATGTATAGGCTCCACCACCCAGCTTTTTCTTAAGTTCGACCGGCGTCGTCGCAGTGATTTCCGCACCAAAGCCCAGACTGGCCACGTTGATGAAAAAATGTTTGTTCATTTTACCGACATCGATGACGCGAGCCTCCCGTGTACAAGCAATGCGCAAGCATTCAGTGAGATCATTCAAAGGCAAGCCGCAACCACGGGCAAAATCATTCGCCGTGCCAAGGGGGAAGACGCCCATGGTCGCCGATGGCTTTTCCTTGCCCTTGCCGATCAGGGCGTTAGCCACGGCGTTGATCGTACCGTCACCGCCACCCGCAACGATGCGCTCCGCACCGCGCTCAAGTGCCTCGCGCACGACTCTCGGTTTTTCAGCCTTGTTGAACGGCACCAGCACACGAAGCTCCATGCCTTCTTTGCGGATAGCTTTGACTGCTTCTTTCACGTAAGGCTCGTTTGCAGATTTCCGGTGAAGAATGAGGCATGTTTTTTCGGGCATGATGAACTCCTGTAAACCGGTGTACTGCAGGTTATGCAAGAACCTCTTTCAGCGCAATGCTGAAGATGGATTGACGAAGTTCCGAGATGGGTCGAACTCGGTCGTTAGCTAGGCGAACCAGCTAATCGCTGCTTCCGGGCGTCAAGCAGTCTGATGCGAGAATAAAAAAAAATGGTGGGATATGCGCCAAAAATACTGTCTCCATCAATAAATTATGCCACTGAGGGCATTTTTTTAAGCTAAATATTCAATATAAAAATAACCATTCACCACTTGTAAATTTCAAATCTGAGTTTTCACACAACCTCGGCCACAAGCCGACCTTTACAATTGTTGGTTTGAGCTTATCATTACCAGCGATTATGCCTACCCTGGCGGTGACCCAGTAATCACTCGCTGGGTTGTGAATACTTGTCGGCCCAGTAGTCGAGCTTCATATCCCTTAGCAGTTTTATGAATCGCGGGTTTGATTGTATCGCCGGTGTCTTGGTGGCGGCGCCCAGGTAAGGCACATTGGGCCCGGTGATCTGGAAACCAAGTTCATACCAGTCGATGGCTTTTTCAACTTCACCGGCATATGCATAGACCCAACCTATAATCGGCGGGTCGACATAGACGGTTCTGGAACGTTCTTCAAGCATCTGGGCAGAGCTCAGCATCGCGCCAGAGTAGTCACCTTTGGCATACGCGGTTTCGAGCGCCAGTGCTAATTCCGGCATGTTGTAAATACGATAAGCCTTGGCCATGACTGCGACGGCCTTGTCTTGTTCACCCAGGAAGTGATAAGCCTTTTCGAGAGTCCAATATCCAAAACCAAACCCGGGTGTGGACGCCAGGACATCTTCTGTCACCCGGATGGACCCCTGCAGGTCACCGGCCATAAGTAATTGCACACCATGCAAGCCTCGTACAAATGGATTCAAGGGGTCGAGCTCGAGCGCCAACCGCATTTGTTCCGTGCCTTCTTCTATACGCCCCGGTCAAGGTCAGGAAGTGCGAGTAGAACATGCGTGCTTCGGCGAAACTGGGATTCAGCTCGATGGCCCGTTGGAACGCGGCATCTCCTTCCTCCCAATTGTATCGCAGCCATATCATGTGTGCGGCATAGTTGAAATGTGCTTCAGGCAAAGAGTCGTCAAGCTCCAGCGCCTTAACGATCGGCGGCAAACACCGTTCACGGGCTTCCTGCGGCCTGATCAGACCCGCCTGGGCCTGGAACCCGCACAACGTAGCCAGCCCCACATATGCCAGGGCGTGATCAGGATCAATTTCCACGGCCTGCTGGTAATATTGTGCCGCCAACTTTATATCCTGCGGTGTGAAGCGCTCGACATGAAACTGGCCTTTCAAATACGCTTCATACGCGGCGGGGTTGATGCTCTCGGTGCTCTTCAGCTGAGCTTGTTCCAGCGGCAAAATTGTAACCTCCACCTGCTCTGCAATGGCTTGCGCCACCTCGTTTTGTAACACCATCACATCTTTGACTTCCCGTTCAAAAGTCTCCGACCAGATATGTTCGTCCTGTTGGGCATCGACCAGTTGCACGGAGATACGCACCCTGTTACCCACCCTGAAGATCGAGCCTTCGATCAACTTGGCCACACCCAACTGTGCTGCAATCCTGGGTAGCGACTCGATCGTGTCTCTGTACCTCAAGGTGGACGTCTTGGATGTCACTTTTAGTGCGCTGATGCGCCCCAGTCCGGCTATCAGGGCATCCTGCATTCCTGAAACAAAATAAGCCTGTTCCGGATCGCCGGAAAGGTTTTCAAGTGGTAGTACAGCAATCGTGTTGGATTTGATTTCCTGTTTGATGATCTCTGCAATCCCGGAAGATTGGGTGTCACTAATTTGGATGGTGAGCTGATAAATGACGCCACCGGCAACAAGCATGAGAAGTGCCAGGATTACATGATCGGTACGCTGCAGCGAAAGATCGGTTTGTGTTCCGGCATCGGCTGGTGGGGTACGTACGATTCCTTTTGTTGTGATGTCGTAGCGCCAGCCAAAGATCAACGCTATTGGAAAGCCGAGGATGGCACCCAGCCAAACATAACGAAGCGCCGAAGAGGCAATGTCCCAACTCTCAAAAGCAAGATCTGCAACCTGTAGAACGACCCAGGCGCCTACAATGTACAGGGCCGCAAGTCGAAACACCTTGCGTCTTCGGAGTTCTTGCAAAACAGGCATGCTTATCCCGTC
>PVMK01163720.1_pt1 | contig 16135 bp, 13 predicted proteins | sample 1853481 | NCBI WGS metagenome assembly PVMK01 (sample SAMN08533507, study PRJNA380276) | Marine sediment metagenome, whole genome shotgun sequencing project.
TTCTCGGAGAAGACTGAATAAGACACGGTCCTGGCCGGACAGCGTTCGGGCACATGCTCCGGCCTCCGGCTCCGTGACAACTGGAACGCGTCCCGCCGCCGAGGTCGGTGCTATCACGTGAGGAGGATTAGCAGCCTCAAATTCACGCTTGCACCCGCCGCTTCAGTAACGGACGCAGGATCAGTGGGCACACGATGGCGGTTGCGGCAGTGACCGACCAGCGACGAGGTGAAGACTGAAGGAGTTACGTGGGCATCGATCAACGCGTACGCCTGTCGTCGATCTACAATCCTACCCCGACGCGGCTCGAGGAAGTTCAGGGCCGACCTTCCACGGTGAAGACTCGAGCCAGGCGAAGATCGCCTCCGCGGGCATTGGGCGACCCACGACGTACCCTTGAGCCTGTGTGCAACCCATGAGGGTCAAGGCATCGAGCGTCGCCTCGTCCTCGGGCCCTTCCGACACCACGGTCAGATCAAAGTTTCGTGCAAGGTCGATCACGGCCTGCACGATACAGCGATCCTCGTCGTTGCTCAGCATGTCGGTCACGAAAATGCGATCGATCTTGAGCTCGTCGACGGGCAGTTTCTTGAGATATGCGAGCGAAGAGTAACCGGTGCCGAAATCGTCCAGCGACAGCCGGACGCCGAGCTCACGCAAGCGCCGGAGCGCGCTGAGACTCAACTCCACGTGTGACATCACCGCGCTTTCGGTGATCTCGAGCGTAAGAAGCTCGGCGGGAAGATCCCACAGTGTCAGCGCTTGTCGAATAATATCCGCGAGCTCCGGCTCAGACAGCAGGGACGCCGAGAGGTTAACGGCGACCGAGACCCCCGGTAGCGTCGACTGCCAGGATCGGCACTCGCGTAACGCCGTGTCGAAACTCCAAAGCGTCAACGGCAGGATGAGGCCGTTCCGCTCCGCGAGCTTTATGAAGCGTTCGGGTGATACGTTTCGGCCATCGTCGGTTGGCCACCGGCTCAGCGCTTCCAGCCCGGTGACAAATCCGGTATCGAGATCGACTTTCGGCTGAAAATGAAGCACTAGATCGGAGTGTTCGATTGCCGCTTCGAACGCTCGCTCCAATTGGATATTCGGCCGGTCCTCCGAGCTCTCGCACTCACTGAAGGAAACGACCTCACGGCCGGTACGGTACGCCTGGCCCAATGCGGCGTCAGCATGCCGCAGCAGCAGCTCCGCCGTAGTCGCATCCTGGGGACATGCACTCACCCCGAAGGAAAGCGAGGGCTTCACGCGACGATCGCGAAACATGAATGGTTCGGTGCAGCGGCGTAGAAACTTCTGGGCCGCGAGCAACGGCACCCCGGTGCCCGGCAGGGCGGGCAGGATCACCGCGAACTCGGCAGAGCCGGTTCGAGCCAGGATATCGGTCGGGCGCAGGCAAGAATTCAGACGGCTCGCAATCTCCGCGATTAACGCATCGCCGAAATCGTAACCAAGCTCCAGGTTGATGTCTCTCAGCCGTTTCAGCTTGATGGCGATCAGACCGACCACCTCGGCTTCTCGCGAGCAGGACACGCAAGCGTCCAGCGCTCGGCGACAGTCGTCCCTGTCGGTGAGCCGAGTCAGTTCGTCGCAATGAGGCGTGGAGTTCGTATCCAACGACTCCCTCCTCAAAGGAAGTAATCCTTCGGGGAGATTCCGTATTCACCGGGGCTCAAGGTTGTTAGAACCGTGAGCTCGGAACCATCCTCGGCGGTGGTCTCGGACAAAAGGTCTCTGACCGGATTGGCCTGCAGCGGTTTTTTCTCGGTGTCGAGCGCCAGCATTACTTTCGGGCGCAGACGCCGGAGCCGATTCTGCCCGATCACGATGCCTACCTCGCCGGTGCTGAGCTCCACGAGGGTTCCCACCGGATACGCCCCCAGCATCTGGATGAATCGCTCCACCAGCTCTCCTTGAAAGGTGCTGTCACGACATTCATAGAGTTGCTGCAGGACGTTCTGCAAGGATTCCGCGTCCGCGTACGGCCGGTCGCTGGTGAGGGCATCGAACCAGTCGACCAGTCCCGCGATGCGGCCCAGCAGCGGAATTTGGCTTCCGTTTAGACCATGGGGGTATCCGGATCCGTCGAAGCGCTCATGGTGTGTCGAGGCAATCGATACGATGCGGGGGCTCATCCCCGGTAGCTCCTCCATGATGTTCACGCTGTGGGTGACGTGCATTCTCATCTCCTCGAACTCGGTGTCGGTGAGTCGGCGGGGAGCCCTGAGCAGCTCCGGCGAAACACGCGTCTTGCCGATGTCCGCGAGCAACATGCCCAAGCCGACATCGCTGATCTGGTCCTTGGGCAGTCCAAGATGCCGGGCAAAAGCGATCGCCAGCACGCCGCTGTCGATGCTGTGCGAGTACGCGTACGAATCCCTTTCCTTCAAGTTGCGTAGCAGCATGAAGGCGTCGGGATTGCGGGTGATGCTGCCCTCCATCTCAGCGACCGAATCTTTGAGTTGTGCGACGTTCGGCTTTTTACCCTCGCGCACGGCATCCATCAGATTGACGATCGCCTCGTTGACGCTTTCTCGCGCATCTCGCGCGAAATCCATCTCCTGCTCGACCGAGACCCGGTCTTGGTACTCGACGCCCGTTTTCGGGGCCGCGGGCGACGTGTCCCGAGGCGGCTGTGCCGCGGCTGGGGTTACCGAGTCCGACTGCCTTGGCAAAGTACTGCTTTGCTCGAGGTCTATGTACACGAACTGGCAGTATTCGCGCAGCTTCGCGAGCTCTTCCTCACCTTTGATCAAGAAGCCCTGGAGCAGAAACGGAGTTTCGAGCCAGGGTCGGTCGAGCGTCGATACATACATCCCGACATCGAGATTTTCGACCGAAACCTTTTCTGTGAACATAACTTCTACACACGCGCTCGAATTGCTATGAATAATAGAGTAAGTGCGATCTTTGCGACCACGCGCTGCTGATCATATCGATCGTCTGTTGTCATTTTTGACGACCGTGCACTGTTTCGAAGGCACTCAGATCACGTAACTCACCTAACAGCGGTCTGATTCAGTTAATTCCCTTAATACGGTGTGGGGCGGCGCCGGGCAAGCAGCGGATTGCTCCTTTCAGCGCTGTACACTCTGTAGACGCCGGTAATTGAGCATCTGGCCCTTCGGCAACAATTCACCGTCTCAGAATAGCGCCCTGAGCGGCCACCATTGACAGATGCGGATCGGTGTTTCGGGCTCCTGCTGCCGAGGACCTGGTCCGGGTCAAGAACTCATGCCCGTTTACGGCCCAGGCGGTCTGTTGAGGGGGCCGAATCCCACTTGTGCGTTCGAAATGCGAAGAGGGTCTAGATGGAGCGCAATGACGTAAGCCCCTTGATCTAAGGGCGCGCCGGTCGGGGCTCCAACCCCCGACAACCTGGTTCGAAGTCACAGCGATCAATTTAACATTTCAAATAGAACAGTCACTTGCGACGCTTGCCGCATTCGCAAACCCGACGTAACTCGCTGATTTCCTGTTTCACCATACTTCACGGTGGCACAATATTGGCACACGTCGCAATCGATCGGAGGGCTCCAGGCCGACGCGTGCTTCATATCGGCGGGCAACCCTGGTGGCGCCCATCCAGGATGGTTCTACCGTAGTGGAACTCGTCGCCGATCAACGTCACATCCCTGCTGCTGATTAACCCCTCCGAAGGGTCATTCAAGATGATGACGAATCTGCCCAGCACTCGGGATGATGCTTTTTGATTGCATCGCCAAGTTCATCGTGGAACGATTTGTTGCGAACCAGTACGGGTTACGCCGCTTTTGGGCCTACCCACGTGTCCCGGGGATTCCCTTGATGTACCCTGCCCTGAGTCCGCGAATACGAGCTGATAAGTCTGCAAGAAAAAATGAAAAAGACACCCTACCCGGAGTGCGGCCGAAAGGTGTGCAAGATCCTTCTCGCCGTCTGCCTGGTGCTGGTCCCGTTCACTCACGCTTACGCGGACCTGTTGAACCTCACCGGCGCCGAAACCGCTCCGAATATCGCCGAGATCACAGTTCTCGATGACCGGGTGAACGTCCGCCTGGAAGTCTATGTCGGCGATCTCGAGTACTTCGAGGATCTGATCCCCGACGATATGCTCAAGGAGGGTGGCGCAGATCGTCCTTCCGAGGATGAGAGGATGGCGCATTTCTCGACGAGCGTGCTCAGCATCAGAGGTCCCGATGGTGTTCCGCTGCTCGCCGATTTGAGGCTCGCCGAGCCGCGGTTGCGCGTCGATCGCAAGTCACGATTTGCCGGCCGGCTCAACCCGTCAACCGGCCAGCGGGTGCCGGAGGCGCCTGCCGACAAGCGCGTGCTATTCGCGGAGATCGACTACCCGTTCAGCGGCAGGCCAAGCTCCCTGACGATCTCCCCGCTCACGGCTGCGGGCGGGAATACCGTGGTCAGCATCGGCTTTATCGCCTACCACAAGGCGGTTCCCGTCATCGACTTTCGCTATCTCTCAACGGCCGCCACGCTCCGTCTCGACTGGAACGACCCGTGGTACAGCCGCTTCGACAACCGGAACCTGAAGCGGCACCATAAAAGCGCTCTCATGTCCTTTCTGTACATCGAGCCTCGTGAGATCCGTCACGAGGTGCTGATCAGGGTGCGGGATCTACAGGACTGGATTCATCTGGCGCTCGGCGGCAAAACCATGATCGATTCCACCGATCAGGCGGAAATAAAGCATCGGGCGCGGCAATTCTTCGAGACCCGCAATCCGCTCCGGGTCGAGGACACACCGAGGCAACCGGCCTCATCGCGAGCGGAATTCGTCAAGATATCGTTAAGGGGACTGACCGTGGTGGAAGAGGGGCAGCCGCTGGAATTGTCGACGGCGATTCTCGGTATCATTCTTTCCTATCCCGTGGAACGCATACCGCAGAGCGTGAGCGTGGAATGGGACCTGTTCAACGAGCGCATCGATCGCGTTCCGACGTCCAGCATCGACCCGGCCGGCCCTTTTGCATCTTTCGTCGACGTGGAAAATCCTACCATCGAATGGCAGAACTTCCTGCGCACCTACATCGAGCCGACAGTCACGCCGGTTACCGTCGCTGCCGGAAACACTATCACGATCCCGATCACGTCGTTGGCCCTGGCGCTCGGCGCCATGGTTGCGGTGGTCCTGGCCGCTCGTACGCGGCGCAGGGCGCGGCTGGCCTTCACCGCTGCGTCGTTGCTCTTTGTCGCCGGCTCAACGCTGCTGTTGCGCGCGAATACCATCGAAGTCCTCGTTCCTTTGGCCGGTCCGCCGGACGAGGCAGTTTCGGCGCAGATCATCAAAGCCGCACTGGACAACGTGCATGCCGCCTATCTCGAGAAACGGGAGCCGCAACTGACCCGGGCCCTGAGCATGGTGGTGGCGGAGGAAGGGGCAACGGAAGTGCGCACCGAATTGAACCGCGCGCTGGCAATTAAGGTCGCCGGTGGAGGCACGGCTCGGGTGACCGCCATCGAGGATCTCACCGCCACGGACATTTCCGCCCTGGACGGCCGCGCGGGATTTCGCACGCTCGCGGAATGGACGGCACAGGCAAGCGCCAGTCATTGGGGGCATCTGCATGTGCGCCGTATTCGCTTCAGAGCCCTGATGGAGCTTACGGAGATCGAAGGCGTATGGAAGATCGCCGGCATGACCGTATTAGATAAGCGGCAGGCGAGTTGAACACGATGGCAAGTAGAGAACAGCGCCCGCGTTCGTTGTCAAGGTGGCCAACCGTCGGTCTGTTGATGACCGTCGGGTTGTCGATGGTCATGGCGGCGACGCCCGCCAGCGCGCATTTTCTCCTGAATCTCAATGTGCGCATTTTGCATGTGGAGCATCTTGCGGATGGCCTGAGAGTCTATCTGCGCACGCCGATGCCGTATCTGGTAGCGGATCGCGTCGGCCCGGTGGGCGCCAATGGCTTGCCCGAGCCTGCCCCGTACACGTCCAACCGCATGGAAGACGGCCGGCTGGTCCACTATCTCGAGCCGAGCGCGTTGCGCAGCGACCCGGACGGCCTCGGCCGCCTGGCAGCCGAGGGATTTCAGCTCAGGCGCGACGGTGAACGGCTCGAAGCCACTGTCGAACGCGTCCGCGCGTACCCCATCGGCACACAGCCGCCGTTCGCAACCCTGGACGAAGCCCGGGCGGCCTTCGAGACCCAGATCGTTTTTCCGGCCGATGTCGAGCGCGCCTATGTCGGCGACGTCGTGGTGGACATCATCCTGCGTTACCGGACGGGCGGGCCGGTTTACGATTATTCCGTGTCCAGCAGCCTGGATCCCGGCCTGCCGGATCAGGAAAACACGGCCAACCTGATCCTCGACTACAGTCCGGGCGCTACCAGAGTATTCCGGGCACGCGGCCTGCTTGGGGAGCCGATTGAAGTTTCCAGAAGCGCATGGAGCGCAATCTTCACCTTCATCAAGGAGGGTGTGCGTCATATCCTCGAAGGATACGACCATGTGCTCTTCATCATTTGCCTGACCCTCGGCGCCACCCGCCTCACGAGTCTCGTCTGGCGCGCCACCGGTTTTACGATCGGTCACAGCGTGGCGCTGATCGCGGGGCTTCTTCGGCTTCGTTCCCAGTGGTCAGTGGTTCATTCCGACCGTGGAGACGGGTATCGCGTTGTCGATCATTTATGCGGCAGCGTTAGCCGTAATGTTGCGTCAAAACGAGCATCGCGGCGAGGCTCAGATGCTCTATATCACCACGGCCATCGGCCTGCTGCACGGCTTCGGATTTTCCTTCGTCCTGCACAAGCTACTGAAGGTGGATTCGCCCGACATCTGGCAGAGTTTGCTTGCATTCAACGTGGGCGTCGAAATAGGACAGCTCTTGATCATTTCGGTCGCGTGGATGGTCTTTCGCTCCATTGCGCGAATGAACGACCGGGCATGGCAGCTTAGTCGATGGGGTATCGCCGCGTCCTGCGCCATGGTCGCGATTTTCTGGACCTTTCAGCGAGTATCGATGATTGTTGACACAATCTGAATCGGCATAAGGAGTAATGAAATGAAAGTGAGTATTACACGTCGGTCGCTACTGGCCATGGGAAGTTCGGCAGTGTTGGGCTTCGTTACCCTGAAAGACGCCGTCGTCACCGGGGTTCTGGGTCAACAGGCCCGGGCCCAGGAAGGTGCGCAAACCAAAGACAACACTCCACTGGGACGCAAACCCACGGCAATAGTCGATGGCAACTACCCGGCCAGCTATTTTCCCAATACCGAGTTACTCGGACCCGATGAGATAAGAATCACCGCCCTCGGTACCGGGATGCCAAACCAAACCAGGGCGGCAGTATCCATCTCATATCTCGTTGAACTGGGCAACGGAGACAAGTTCCTGTTCGATATGGGAATGGGTTCGATGGGAAACCTGTTCTCCCTGCGGCCCGACTTCTCGAAGCTCGACAAGGTCTTTGCCAGTCACTTGCATATCGACCATGTCGGCGACTTCATGGGACTTCACATCGGCGGCTGGTTGTCGGGGCGCTATACACCGATCCATCTTTACGGCCCCACCGGCTCCAAACCAGAGTTGGGAACAAAGGCATTCGCCGAGAACATGCAGAAGGGATACGCATGGGACCTCGCCACCCGTACCGGCGCGCTGCCTGATCAGGGCGCGCAGATAGAGGTGCACGAGTTCGACTACAAGCAGCAAAATGAGATTGTCTATCAGGAGAACGGCGTGACGATTCGATCCTGGCCGGCCATTCACAGCCTGGACGGTTCGGTGAGCTTCAGTCTCATTTGGAACGGGCTCAAGTACGTGTTCGGTGGGGATACCTATCCCAACAAGTGGTACATAAAGTATGCCGCCAACGCGGACGTAGCTTCCCACGAGTGTTTTCTTCCGCCAAAAGCGTTGGCCGCATATTTCGGCTGGGACCTGACTCAGGCGACCTATGTGTCGACGAGAATCCACACCGAGCCCCAGGCCTTCGGCAAGGTTATGTCGGCAGTCAACCCGCGCCTGGCCGTTGGATACCACTCGGTGCAATCGCCGGAGAACAACGCCGCGATCATGGATGACGTCCGCAAAACTTATGACGGCCCGCTGGCCCTGGCGCGAGACCTGATGGTCATCAACGTCACCAAGAAAATGACCAAAGTGCGCATGGCAACGGTGGATGAGTATGTTCTTCCGCCCGACGTCACTGAAGCGTACAAAAAGGCGCATCGTACAGAACAAAAACATCCGTCCGAGTACATCTCGAGTGGCAAGTGGAAAGACTACACCCCACCACCGATGCCGAAGTAGGGTACTGACAAAGTAACTGCCTCCAGGCGACAATCCCTGGATGAATAAACAAACTAGCCTATGCAAACGCCATCGGTACCCATCCGATATCATTTAATACGCCGTGTGGTTGTACTATCGATTCAACTGGTGGAGCGGCACAAGTTCCTGACCGCGGGAGCGAATACGTGAACGGATGCTCGAGATTCCGATGGATTTTCGAACAGTGGTTGCGACTGGAATGGGAGACAACAGGCGCAACCGAAAAGAATTCAGTGGAGGCAATCCGATGAAACGACGAACAGTGCTCACTGGCTTCGGCCTCTCGACTCTGGCCGCATCATTCACGCCGCGCATGCTGCGTACCGCGCAAGCAGGCGCGGGCAGTCCCGAGCCCGAAATGCTCGAACTTCTATTTGTGCAAAGCGCGCGAGCCGCGTCGCTGGCCAACGGTAAATTGACTTTGAGCGACGTCCATGGCTCGACGCTGTTTTTCACTGATCGGCCCGAGCGCATTACCGGACACGAGCCGACGGAGGACTTCGTTTACAATTGGAACAAGGGAGAGGACAGCTTCGCAGAAGTCCCACCCAACGCGACGCTGTCGATACTGACGGGTCCCGAACCCCAGGAGATCGTCATCGTCCTCAAGAACCCGCGGCTCGCCGGGACTACCCTCACATACGATGTTGAGGTGCTGGACGGAAACAAGAGCGCGAGCGGTGGTGCATCATCGCTGTTTATCGACACGCTCGGACGACCGGCGTCGCCCGGATCGGTGGCCGGTGTGCACCGCCGCCACCGGCGGCGACGCGTTCGAAGCCCGGGGCCGGGGCCTCGCTAATCGTGGCTCTCCCCGAAAGAAATCTTCCAACGCGCCCACGAATAGTTGTCGTGTAACATGCAAACGTTTTGCAGACCTGGGTGCTTGCCCGAAAACTATTCGTAAAGGAGGGGCGTCCGACCAACGATGAGGCGCTCGAGATTATTGCGTATCGCGATTGTCGCCGCGGCGGGCGCGGTTATCATTTGCTCGCCCTTGAAAGCACAAGAGGCTGCGGAACCGGCATCCGCCAGCGACAGTGCGTTTGACGACATCATGATGCCCACTCTCAGAAAAGTCGCTTCCTATCGACCGCTGCTCGGGGGATTCGACGATCCGGTAACGGGCACGCACATCAACGGACACCTGTTTGTCGACGGCGCCGGCTATATCAGCGATTCCTCCGGACAGTTCAGCAATTCCATCGACATTCGCCGGGCACGACTCACCTTTCGCAATGGATTCGCCAACGATTGGACATTCAAAGCGAGCGTAGAGATCAGCACCAACCCGTTTGCACTCGAAGTGAAGGATCTCTATCTGCTCTATACCGGTCTGTCATTCGGGCCGGTAATCGGAGGCAATAGGAAGGAGCCGTTCAGTCTCGAGGCGCTCGTCAGCGCCAGGTATACGACGATGATGGAGAAGGCGTTGCCAGTCCAGGCGATGGCACCGGGACGCAATGTCGGGATCACAATCGGTGCGCTGTGGAACAAGCGCACTACCCTTACTGTCGGCCTGTTCGGTCAGGGATTCGAGGAGGATGGCCTACGGGCCAGTGGCACCGCGTTGACGGGTCGCGCCACACACGTTTTCATCGATGAGCCGCGGCACCAGTTCCATGTGGGGTTGTCCGGTTCATACCGTCACGTCGGGTCGACCGATGCGATTCGCTTCCGTTCCCGTCCGGAAGTCGGCATCACCGATAACTACATGGTCGATACCGGTGATCTGGATGCTGTGGACGTGCCCAGGGCCGGATTCGAGATTGCGTACATCAATGGGCCGCTCTCATTGCAGTCCGAGCTCATTGCCTCCTGGGTCACCCGGGGAAGCGGGCGCGACACGCTTTCTTTTCATGGGTGGTATGCGCAGGCAGCCTGGTTCCTGACGGGTGAGTCCCGCCCATTCGATCGCGGCTCCGCCCGTTTTGGGCGAATCGATCCACTTTCTTTCCGTGGACAGAGGTGGAAAAGGTGCTTGGGAAGTGGCGCTTCGCATGAGTCGCGTCGATTTGTCGGACAGTGATGTCATCGGTGGAGAGGAAACCAACCTCACCGCCGGACTGACCTGGTACTTGTCCAGCACCATGCGGGCGATGATCAACTACGTCAACGTGCTCGAGATGGACCGGCCCGGTAGTATATTCGACGGCAACACCATGAGTCTCTTCCAAGCGCGGTTTCAAATCGAGTTTTAACGGGAGGTTCCAACTATAGAAACGTTGCGGGAGTAAAACGAATCGCGAGCAGCAACCTTTAAGAAGGACCAAACGATGAGTGAACTGTCCCCTTGGTTTATTTATTTCCGCTGCCAGACTCGCCGAATTGCCACGTCAGCGTTACGACTGCGTAGTCGCCCTCCATCCGGTCGGTGGCGTGCAGGTCGTGCAGCCAGGTCCCGGTAAGGCTGAACTTGCCGCCACCCCATTTCGGCATCCACAAAAACGACGGGCCGATGCCGTAGGACTGGCCCTTGAAATCGCCCAGAATCGCGCCGCTGCCGCTGTCACCAGTGACTTGCTGGTAAAAATAGCCATGCAGTCCCAGGGCGAACTCCTCCGAAACGAACTGGTTGAACATCGCGTCGACGTGCAGCTCGTGGCCCGTTTTGTAATCCGTGGCGTTGTTTTCAGTGTTGATCATGTAGCCGGCCACCAGTGAAAAATCGCGACCGGTTGTCATATCCAGGTTCGTCACTGCAAATACGGTGTCGAAACTCCAGTAGTTGCGACCAATATTGACGTTATCGTTAACGTCGTATTTTCCGGTCGGCGCGACAATGAGTTCGTACAAATTGAAATTCCAGTTGCCGTCGTTCCAGAATAAGGAGGCTGGCAGCAACAACATGTCCCCAAGGCCCGTTTCGCTATCGTCCACAGCCATGGTGCCTGTCGGACCGACCGATTGTGATTCGAGGGCGGCATAGCCGATCGGCAGGGTTGCGCCCATCGCGAAACGGCCGCCCAGCACCGGCTCCTCGAAGACATAAATCCCGGACGACATGTTGAAGTATGCGGAGGTATCGAGGTCGACGTTGAGCCGCCCCTGCAGCACTGCCTGCTCAGCCTCCGCAGCGTAGAAAAGATTGTAGTTCAAATAGGTCCAGCCCTCTGTCGGCGGGATTGCGACTGCGACGGTTCCGTAGCTGCCGGGAAAATAGTTGCTGGACGCCCCCTCGGCCGCGACAGCGACACGCCCCGAAATCAGAATCAGCGCACCACACAGACAAGATATGACGATTATTGCGGGCGTCGTCAGCAATGCCTTCACTGCAACCCGCCTTCTGATGACCGGCGAATCGCTCGCAGTGAGACCGAGAAACACCGGCGTGTTCGCGATGGGGTTCATGATGGAGAAAAAACCCATGAGCACGGACAGGACATGATCGAGAGTCTATCCATCCATAATTCCTCTCGATAGTTTCATGCGTTAGTATAAGATACTCCGCGAAGCCGGGGGCTACTTAAATTCGACGCTTGCTTATGCCCGGCTCGGAGTTCCGTTTTGGATCGGTTTCGACCATTGGATGCAGCGGGCAAGGATGTTGCGGTGCGTCAGTCTGAATTCGGCGAAGATTGGACCTTCGATTAACCTGAGAACAGGTGTTGGAATGTTTGCTTCGGCTTCAATTGCCGCCGTTCGCTCTTCACCGACAAGGTCCCACGATAGTATTTCGAAGAACGGGCCCGAGAATCCGAAAAACAGAAAAAATTCGTGGCAAAGCTTCCTCCACACAAGCTTGTCGCTATGCTCCATCCTGATATGGTCGGACCGACTCGTCGCGTTTCGCGTTCAATCCATTATCGGATTCGGCTCGACAAGTGACAGACAGATTACTGATACGGAGTGCACATAATGAACAATGAGAAAAAAAGACCGTCTACAGGCTGTACAGCCCACATGTTCATTTTACACGCCGCCATCATTTCTCTCCTTCTGTTAACCGGATGCACGGCGCAAGGGCCGAAGAACGTTACTGAAGACCAATTCAACTACACCGAGGCAATCGCGGAGTCATCGACACGACAGATGCTGACCAACCTCGTGCGCCTTCGTTACCTACGATTCCCGACATTCTTAACTGTAAGCTCGGTGATCACGAGCTATACGTACAAAGGCGATGTGGGCGTGCAAGTGCAAGGCGGCCTGAATGCCACGCCGGTGGAGGGCGCCGGAAGCCTTATCGGTGGAAGCGCAAATCTCGCCTACTCGGAGCGTCCGACGATCACTTACACTCCCTTATCCGGAGAAGCCTTCACCCGTCGCATGGTGACACCCATTCCGGTGGAGGCGATTTCCTCTCTGGGACAATCCGGTTGGCCGGTGGATTTACTGCTTTTGACAGCCATTAATCGAATAAACAAGGTGGAGAATCTTTCATTCTCGCCTGTTCCTGCGCCTGGAGAGATTGAGAGGAAACGACAGATTCAAGACAATCTGGAGAGCTACCAGGTATTCAAACGAGTGGTTCAGATACTTCTGATGATGTTCGATGCGGGAATCGCCGAGGTTCAACGCGACTCCGAGAATTCCAACGATTTGGAATTCGTGATCGCAAAGAACATACCTCCCCAGCATCAGCCTTTGGAGATTGAACTGAGAACCAAGCTTGGTCTGGATCCGATGAAAACCAGATTTCGTGTGACGTCCCGAACGACCAGCCTGCGGCCAGATGAGATCTCCATTCAAACGCGGTCGTTGTTGGCGACAATGCTCTTTTTGTCAAAGGGCGTGGATGTTCCCAGTGTGGATCTGACTGAGGGGCACGTTTATCCGGTTTCGACGGAATTCGCGAACCCGCAGGAATCTATAGTTCCATTGCATGTTCGGACCAGCCAGACTCCACCTGAAGAAGCATTCGTAGCCGTACAGTATCGAGGAAATTGGTTTTATGTGGACAGATCAGACATGCAGAGCAAGCGAATGTTCACGCTTTTGATGTTTCTGTTCGAGCTCCAGGCGCCCGCCGGCGGTGGAGCCGCTCCAATGCTCACGTTACCGACTGGGTGAGACTATGCAGGGGAAATGATCCGCCTGCGTTCTGGCATCCGAAGCGCCACAACCTCGTCTGACGCGGACGCGTAAATTACGTGAATGTCCAATACGTCTAAAACTCATACCCGAGTGACAAGCCGCCGATGAATACTTGTCTACCGCCTTCGATAAAATCGGCAGAGAACTTCGGGAGCGATGGTCCATTTGCCGCCGAGCGGAATCTCATATCCCACTCCCATCCGAATCAAAAACTCGTTTCCGTCGTCTGTGAATTCAGCACCCGGACCAGCGAACAACCGCCAGTGCTCGGTCAGGTGAAAACTGACTGGAACAGCCACAGCGGCGTCACGTATTGTGCTTTGGCCGAGGGCGTCAACGGCTGCCCCGATGCCCCAGTTTTCGTGAAAACGGTACTCATATACGAGGCCGAAGGCGAATCCCGCACGGCTCGATTCACCGCTCTCTGTTTCAACACCGCCGCCGGCAAACAGAGCGAGTGTGTGATGGGGCAACCTGCCATGGTCGGTATCCTCGGCCGACCAGACCACACTTGGCCAAGCTATGCACGTTGCTGCGACCATGCCGAAAATTCGGAGCAGATAGAATTCCATTAGCCGGGCGCGAGATCTCCCGGCTGTTACGGACTCGAAATCAGGCACGGAGCGAGCTTTGAAAGCTTGGCGCATACAACTTCCCCCTGGCCGCACGAGTAACGAAGATTACCTGAATTTGGAACCGGTGGCCGCGCAGAAAGACCCTGGGAGCTGCGGCGCACAATCCTGAAACTGAGTATCGCGTCCGCCCCGGAGTCCGAGTGTCCGGAATAGACACCGAATAGCAGACATTCGCCTCCTGGGCTCGGATGGCCATTCATGACCGATTCCCGCCTCATGCACTGCGGCATCATGGCACGCTGCTATGAAGCCATGCTGAACGGCTGGAACCAAACCACACATCGGCTTGGCCCAGCGAGAACACGGGCGGATTGTATTTCCAGTTGGCGTGGCACTAGAATGGTCGCCGAACGAATTCACTCAAGGAGACTGCCCCATGAGACTAAGCGTAATCACGGCATTCCTTGCCGGCGCAGTTCTCCCCATCGCAGCCATTATCCTCATGGGAGCGGGTGGCACGGTGAAATCGCCCACGGGCACTGCGCCCGACCGCTACGCCTATTACCCGGGCACCGAGGATCTCGACAAGGATGAGATTCGACTGATCGCCTGCGGTACGGGACTGCCTGCGGCGCGGCGTGATCAGGCCGCCACTTGCTTTCTCGCAGAGCTCGGCAACGGCGATAAGTTCCTCTTCGATGTCGGTACGGGCTCGATGGCCAATGTCGCGGCCCTGATGATCCCCTACGACTTTCTCGATAAGGTGTTTCTGACTCATCTGCATACCGATCACTGGGGTGACCTGGCGACGCTCTGGGCCGGCGGCTGGACGGCAGGAAGAACGAAGCCGCTGAGGGTATGGGGGCCCAAGGGGGCAACGCCCGACATGGGTACCGCCTACGCGATCGAGAAGTTCCTCGAGGCCTACAACTGGGACGCGACGACGCGGAACTTCGTCCTCAGCCCCGAGCCCGGCAAGATCAGCGTAACCGAGTTCGACTACAAGGCCGTGAATGCCGTCGTCTATGAGGAGAACGGCGTGACCATTCGATCCTTGCCGGCCGTTCATGCGGGTGACGGTCCGGTGAGCTTCATCCTCGAGTACGCGGGGCTCAAGGTGGTGATCGGCGGGGACACGTTTCCCAACAAGTGGTTCATCGAGCACGCCGCCAATGCCGATCTCGCGATTCACGAGACCTTCCTGACCCCACCGGACCTCGTGCGGCTCTACGGCCAGTCGCCCGGGCAGGCGATCGCCGTGGGCACACAAATTCACACGTCACCGCAGGCCTTCGGCAAGGTCATGAGCACGATCAAGCCACGCCTCGCAGTGGGCTATCACTTCTTCAACGAGCAGGCGACGCATGACAACATTCTCCGGGGCGTGCTGCAGACCTATGCGGGACCGTTGTCTCTGGCGGTCGACAACATGGTCTGGAACATCACCAAGGAGAAGATCACCGAGCGGATGATCGTGTCCCCGAGTCAGGCGTGGGCGGTCAGCGGGCCCAACAAGCCGCCGAAGCCGCCGGCCAGGGGCAGCGTGCCCGATCCGATCTCCGACTTCATCAAGGCCGGCCGCTGGCAACCGGCCGAACAAGCGCAGGCCGCGATGGTCGAGAAATTCAAGAAGGAGTACGGTCTCCAATAGCGCGGCGACCATGATCCGAGAACCACGGTCTCGTACCGGGTTCTTCTTCATCTCGTGAATGACCGGCTGAATGCGCAGCCGAAACTGGACATTGGCCAATGTGAGAACCAGGGCCGGTCGACCCCAAGCAGTGCTTGACTGGCTAGATCGTCGCAAATGAGCCAGTTCCAGAGCGTGGCCTGTCAAACTGCCGGAATCTTGCCGGTAAAAGAAGAGCGAGCAACCCCTGACCAACCCTCAGGCAACCTCCGACCAACCTCCCGGAAACCCCCGACCAACCCGTAAGCAACCATTGAGCAAGGTTCGAAAATCAACAAGAGACTTACAACAGAAACATAAGAGCTTCATAAGAGACCGACAACAGATCCATAACAAAACTACAACATATCCATAACGGATCTCTTCAAAGTGCTTGTAGAAATCCTTGATCCAATCCAACGCTGGGGCTTGTCGGTCGATACTTATTGACGTCGGCGTCGTGCTATCGACGTAACAGCGTCTGGTGGGTCCGCTTCACGACCCCCGGCGGAGAGCGAGTACGCCGCTCTACTGGAACTACCAACAAGGAAGAAGCCCAGGAGTACCACG
>PVMK01135267.1_pt1 | contig 16134 bp, 11 predicted proteins | sample 1853481 | NCBI WGS metagenome assembly PVMK01 (sample SAMN08533507, study PRJNA380276) | Marine sediment metagenome, whole genome shotgun sequencing project.
CTAAAATGATGCGGGGCAATCATATAAAGACCATTATTAAGGTTGCCAAATGGTCTTTATATGATTGCCCCGCATCATTTTAGTTAGCTTTGTTCCTGAAAAAAATTATGCCACAACCCCTCAAGCAGAGATTCAGCCTTATGATTTTACCGCAACGGCAGATTAAAGATCATTAAGTGATAACAAGAGCAAGTTTAATATTCCAATCTTAAAGGCAGGGTTTCGGCTCTGCCTTTAAGAGTTAACATAACCATGAGTACCTTTAACAAAACCTAAAGTCAACAGTACGTACCATACTCTTGAATATAGCAAAAGTTCATGTTACTACTGGTAATGTGTACTTTTCCCAGCCTAGCAAAAGTTAAGGTTATTATCGCTAATGTTGACTTTTGAGGTGTGTTGAAATATAAAGGTTACCTGAAGTAATGTTAAGTGTGATAGTGGTTACAGCCTTTTTGGATGAAATAACTAAATAGTATACTTATGTAGAAGCTGTCTAAGTAGTGCTATTTAGACTTATAATAGAACTAGCAAGATAGATTGCTAAAAAATGTAATAAATATTATCTTTATTGTGGTTGAAAAACCAATATCATAACAAAACATAGAGTCTGCCTAATATTTAAGTTCGGCGTCCTAACTTAAGGGGCATACAAGTAAATCATCCGAAGGAGGTATCTCATTTTTACATTTGATTCCGTTCTTAATCTAACTACGATGATGGGAATCGCAGTAAAGGTTCTAATCATTCTTGCCATCGCTATTGCACTCAATATTATTCAGAAAAAGATGATACCGAGGGTAATAAGCGCGAGTATCCCGAAGATTCGGGTAGAATCACAGGATCAGTTATTCGCCCGCTCCAAAACAATGGCTTCTGTCCTTATACAAATTACCGCAATTATTATCTGGATCATTGCCCTTGTGATGGTTCTAGGTGTTATTGAAGTTGATATTGCACCCTTGCTGGCGACACTCGGTGTTGCCAGTCTGGCACTTGGTTTTGCTGCTCAAAACATCATTCGCGACTATCTTCAGGGTTTCTTCATCGTAATGGAGGACTGGTACCGGATTGGTGATTGGGTTACCATTGCGGGAATGGAAGGAGAAGTTGAGACAATAGGTCCGAGGCGTACAGTTTTACGAGAAATAAATGGCACCATGCATGTAATACCCAATAGTCAGATAGAATTTGCCAGTAATCAGACCAGAGACTGGGCACGGATCAATTTATATGTTACGGTGGCTTACAAAGAGGATATCAGCCATGTCTATAAAGTTATTGACGGGGTGTGCCAGGAACTGAAAGATGATCCCGATTTTGGAACGAACTTAACAACGACTCCGTCTGCGATGCGGGTTAGTGATCTTGGTGACCATGGCGTCGACATTTGTATTCGGGGCTATACCAAGCCTGGTGAACAGTGGGGGCTGACCGGAGAACTACGCAAGCGGATCAAGAACCGTTTTGACCAGGAAGGTATCGAGATTCCCTGGCCTCACACTAAAGTCTATTTTGGAAACACGCCAGAAAAGGATTAGATGGGGACAGATTTATTTAATTTAATTCCTCGCCACCAATGAATCAAACAGCAAAAACCGCCGAACCAGCACATTCAGTTGACCCGCAATTCGCGGCCGATTTGTCTTGCAAATATGAACTATTTTTGACTTATCAAAAGTTAAAGGTATTATCGCTAATGTTGACTTTTGTAAACCCTTGATTTATGAAGAATATCTGAAGTAATGTTGAATTGACGGGATTTTAAATCACTTATTTATTTTATTATCTTAATTGACAATATCTTTAGTTTGGTTATATAAATATTTTTATGGAAATACGAACTACGTTCAATTAATAAGTTAGCTCGCAAGGGATTCAGTTATGCCAATGAAAATAATTGATTTGGACTGTGGCATAGGTAGCCTCATTTCTGGTATAGGAGTTGTTACAGAAGATGAGTATGTTGATAGTATTATTAGGCACCTCACGCAAAATGCGGATAAATTTAAAAAATATAGATATAATATTTCCGATTACACAGCAGTAACTGAAGTAAAAGTTCCTACCAAATCAGTTGCTCAGATAGCTGATTATTGCAAGATTGCCGCGATAGTTAATCCAGACGCTGTTGTTGCAGTCGTAGCTAACCAAAATTTGACATATGGTTTATCGATAATGTGGCAAATATTGGTAGATGAAACGGGATGGGCTCACGAGGTGTTTCGAAACAGGGGAGATGCCGAGTCTTGGACAAAAGGAAGAGTTAAAGAGAAATATGGGACTGATGATATAACATTCAGGTGAAGTCAGATTGCAATTTCGGTGCTCTCAATTGAAACAGTTTAAACGTAGCGTTACACATAACCTTAACATTACCCAAAATCAACAGTTCGTGCTATAACCTTGAATCTGGCAAAAGTTAACATTACTACTGGTAACATGAACTATTTTTGACATACAATATTCAATATTATTATCGCTAATGTTGACTTTTGATAACGGCTGAAAAGGTAACGATATCTGAAGTAATATTGATTTTTAAATAAATTATCAAAGAAATATAATTTTGTTACGGCAATAAATATTAAAAGCAGAAAGAGTATATGTGTGGTGAAATCCTCTCTTGGCGTTATGCTCGAGAGGTCCATAATCTTTTAACGCCATATATTCAGACAGAAATTTATTCTTCTTCTTTTGCCTTCCCCTTAAACAACCGCACCGGCGAAAGAAACAATTTCCCCAAAGCCCTGATCATATCCTTTGGTAATTTAGTAGGGTTAAAGGACGTCACCTCAGGATCTCCCAGCGGACCCTTAACATAAAAATAATAGGTCATCAGGGACTTAACCTTGTTGGACAGGACATAGCCGCTTAGCGGAATCTTATCGATCTGTGAGGTTATTTTACCCAGCGGCTCTACGCCGATAACACTGTCCACGGTTTCATCCTTAAGGTTTATCGTACCCCTACCTACAGCATTAAACAGGGGAGATTTTATCTGAAAATCTTCCAGCCTCATGATGCCGGATTTGATGTTAATATGTCCGAGCAAGCTATGGAAAGACATTCCATTTTGTAAAAGGGCCTTGTTTTTCCTAACAAAAAGTTTTTTTACATCAAACAGATTTAAAATCTTAAAAAAAACAGATTTCTTCTTAAACGTACCTTTAGACAGCTGCAGGTCGAAAGTCCCGTTCAGCCCGGAGACGAGTTCACTGATAGTGGGACCTTTCATATTGAACGACCCTTGCAAGGTCATATCCCCTTCTAAAATGCCCGACTCAGGGAAAAACTTTTCAATAAGTCTCCTTACGGGATATTGCACCAGCTCTACCTCTCCTGAAAAAAATGTTTCCTCAGTCTTAACCTGTCCTTTGAAATTGAGACGCCCATGTTTCCCCTTCACTATAGCCTGGTTAAGGAGAAAGGTTCCGTTGCGAAAAGCGCAGTCTGCTTCGATACGGCCTAGATGTAGTTCTTCCAACCTTCCGCTCTCGGCTTCAAGATGCAGCCGAATTCCTTCAGTGCTTATTTTTTTTGATATATCAAGGCTAAGCCCGCTAACAGAATAAGGCGTATCCTGAAATTGAATGCGGCCCTCTTCTATAGAGATTGATGGAATCTTCTCAATTATTGGGGCCAAGGTTTTCTTAATACTATCGACATTGACGCTTTTCGAACCATTATCCTCTTGTAGTATGTCAAGAGTTAACCGGGGCTGAAGCAAAAATATTCTGTCAATATCAAGATTGCCGCGCAGCAGCTTTGAGATGCTGAAATAAACCCCGACCTTTGAAGCTGCAAAACTTTTAATTTCAGCTTTCTCAGAGACCGTCACCCCATGCAAACCAATACCAAGTCCTTTCCGCAGACGAATCGTCATTTGGTCAGCACGAATATCATAGCCCGTTTCTCTGGAGACCTGCTTGAGTATATAGCTTTGGACAGTGGATTTTTTCAGAAGGGTGTTAAGCATGAGTGCAAAAGTCACCGCTAGGATCAGCAGCAAAAGAAAGGTTATGAGAAAGGGTCGCAGTTTGAAAAAAGACATGAGTTATAGCTACAGCTGATAAGGGTTTAATAATTCCCGCCTTTTGAAGACCCCGGTTTTTCTGGCTTGACCGGCTAAAAAGCGTGGGCTATAAATTTAACCGTTCCCGCAAGATATTTTTTGCGGGAACAGGCTTTTATAGTTTAGTAAAAGTTAATATTATTATCGCTTATGTTGGCCGGACTACTTTGAGAAAGTCCGATTATGAGATCGGTCTTGAGCAAAAACAATACATAATATCAATTTAATTACCGGGAAGCTCCGTGATTTTCGGTGAGCTTCACTTTTGACCACTTCTGAATTGTTAAAGATACCAGAAGTACTCTTAATTTCTTCAGCCTGCCTAATATTTTCCTTTTAAAAACCATCCTTGCCAAGCTCTTTATAGGTATATAATCCCAGATAATAAAAAAAGCAACCTAATAATATATTGGTAATATTTTGCTTGCAATTTATAATAAATTATAATAAATATGATTTATTTCCTATTATGATAGCATTTTACTAGAAATAGGGTTAAGTAATCCGATAAAAATAAAAAATGGGGGAATGATAGTGAGATATCAAATTTAAGGAGATCAATCACAGAAAACAAAACAAATTATTATATTTAAACACTTTAAACAAAGGAGACAAACAATGAATGCTACAAGAAACAGATTTAAGGTAATTTTGGTTTTAGCTATTCTCACCTTCCTAATGTTGGGTTGTTCAGAAGCAGATAAGACACAACCAACCACTATGCCAACAGATGAGACACAAACAACCACTGCGCTAAGCGAAGCAGAGGTCGAGAACATCGTCAAGCGTTCTTACCAATACGTAGCCATGTACAACGTAATCCAGAAACATGTGCTTGATCCGGTTTCCGGCGCAATGTTTTATGACGGTCTTAACAGGCCGGTTGCAGCAACCACATTGTTAGACCATAACATGAAGTCTATTGCACGACCAAACAATGACACGCTTTATCAGGGGGCTGTTCTGGACTTATGGCAAGACGCGGTGATCGTCGAGTATCCAGCCATCGATTCTAATTATGCAGTGCTTGAAACTTCGGGCTATTCCCACTATTGCAGCGTTCCGCTGGCAAGCAGTGAGGGAGATTTCAAAAACCCGACAAAAATACTTTTCTATACAGAACGAACCAAAGGCTACCAGGGGGAACAGATCAAAGGCGTTGATAAAATCGTGAAGGTGGATGGCGATTTTCTGATGGCCTTCCTGCGCGCCATGCCGCACCAGACTGACCCGGCACGGATGGAGAGAGTCATCAAGGCACTGGAAAGCGTAAAAATTGTGACGCTTTCCGAATATCAAGGCAACTCTGCTAAAGATGCCAAAGATATAAAGTTCCCTGCTTATGGCAAGACTGATGCTGATGTATTTGCCAACAACCTCCTCGAAGTGATGCAGTTTATTTTTAATCACACAACCTTTGATTTAAAGGACGATATGGATCAGGCCGTGCTGGCAGCCTTCAAGCCACTGGGAGTTGAACCCGGAAAAGAGTTCGATGAAACCAAGGTGGCCAAGCTGGATGGTGCGATGTTCCGCAAGATTGCCGCCGAAGCGGCTGAACAGGCGCTTGGTGTCACCGCGTCTGACCCTGAGGCTTTTGCACGGATTACGCCCAAGCTATTCATGCCCAAAGGACAGATTGATCTCGAAACACAACTTGTTCAGTCAGTAACCGGTCCGATCGGCCTGCCGGCTTATCAGGCCATCTACGTTCCGGCCGCAACCAACGATGGACAGGCGATGGTCGCCCAGAACGATTATGTACTGCGAATGAGCAAGGATGAGCTACCGCCATCAACTGCATTTTGGTCACTGACGCTTTACGATATGAAGAACGGCTTCTTTATTCCGAATGACCGCAAGAAATACAGCGTCGGAGAAAACGCTGGCTTCAAACTCGAAGATGATGGCAATATAGAGATTTACATCAGCGCTGAGAAACCCGAAGGTGTTCCCGAGGAAAACTGGCTTCCGATCAATCGAGAGGACATTGGTCTCAATGCTATGTTTCGCATTTACGTGCCAGATGCTGAAAAGATGAAAACCTGGAAAACACCTCAAGTTGAAATAGTGAAATAGGTATCAGGTGTCTTGCTTTGGAATGGCCTAAATTCGCTAACAAGTGCATGCGGTCGGACGCGGCAAATACGCGCCGCGGATGTGGGGCGTTATCAAGGGAAAGAGGGACACTCTAACCGCAGATGTTTACGTTGGCCGGTGAAAAATGAAAGGCCCGGACTCACTAGTGAACGGGAATGTGAGCGGCTGGGGAATTTTTAGAGTATAGCAATAAAAATAGTTGGCCTATATAAAGAGATATAGTCTATGAAAAAGCCAGAGAAAACAACCCAGACCGAACAGGCAAAGACCTTTCTCACAACGCTGTTCCCACCAATGGAAAGACAGTACCGGATCGATTTACTCGACAGAATCATAGATGGTGCAGAAATCAGCAAGGATTACATTATAATGATGATTCTATCAACGGCGCTGGCATCCCTGGGTTTGATCGAAAACTCTACCGCTGTGGTAATCGGCGCCATGTTAGTCGCCCCATTAATGGGACCTTTAATTGGTGCAGGAATGGGAATTACACAAGGAAATGCACACCTGTTCCGCATCAGTCTCAAGGGTATCCTTGTAGGTGTTGCCATCGGTTTTTTGGTGTCTCTGCTAATGGGTTTGTTGAATCCAGGCTTTGAACCTTCTCTGGAAATTGAAGCTAGGGGCGAGGCTGATGTGTTAGACTTTGCGATCGCTTTTTTTTCAGGCTTTGTTGCGGCCTATGCTCTGTCTAATACAAAACTGGCTTCAAGTATTGCGGGGGTTGCCATAGCAGCCGCGCTGGTTCCACCCCTTGCTGCCACCGGTGTTGCATTAATGATTGGCAGTCCTATGCTTTCCCTTAATGCTGCTCTGTTATTAGCCACAAATATTGTTGCGATTATTCTCGGTGCCTCTGCTGCATTTAGATTGTTTGGGCTTCATAAATCCATTCAACCTGACAACAAACCAAAATGGGTTAAAAGAACCCTTATGTCTCTTGGTTTATGCTCACTATTATTGCTCATACCATTGTATGAAAAACTAATGGTCAAACAAAAGGCAGGGCAAACCAGGCCATTAACGCTGCCCGTTGCAGCAGATACCCGTGAAAAAGTAAATGAATTTCTTGCGTTAAAACCCAATGTCGAATTGATTACTATGAGTCGTCTCAGTTTTGAGCCGGACTCAGGCGTTATGGTACTTCTTGCAGCCTATGGAAGGGTAAAAAAATCTTTTAAAACTGATTTGCGTCGAATTATTCGTGAATCTCGCGGTAAGGATATTAACGTAAAAATAATTTTATTGAATGCTAGAAGGGTGGAAGAAGCTGAGCCTGATGTTGAGGATAAATGGTAAGCACACCTTTATAAAGAGAAGATCCTTCTCCAAATCAGGAAACAATAGGCGGCTAAAAGTTTAATTTTACGCCCGCAGATGTTAAAAAATAATTGTAAATCATTGAACAACGTCCAAAACACAACGTCTGAAATAAGGATTGGAAAGGAATCTATCAATGGGATCAATAAAAAGACATATAAAAATCTCGGCCGTATTAGCGGCGCTTCTTTTTTTATTGCCTGTATCAAACGCCTGGAGTCAAAATAATACCGTAAAGTCACCAAAGTTAATTCTGCAAGTGACAGTGGATCAGTTAAGGGGCGATATGCCCGGATCTGTTTATGACCAACTGGGTAAAGGCGGTTTCCGATATTTGTATGAAAAGGGGATTGTCTATGAAAACGCGCATCACCGCCACGCCAATACCGAAACCGTGGTGGGTCATGCTACGCTGGCAACCGGTGCGGATCCGGCTGATCACGGCATGATCGGCAATATCTGGTTTGATAAAGAACTCAACCGGGTAGTCTACAATATCGAAGATGACCGGTATCCGATGCTCGGCGAAGGCGGCGGTGTGGATAAAAGCGCTGAACTGGATCCCACCCAGAAACTGGCGGGAACAGACGGCCGTTCTCCAGCAGCGATTTTGAGCACGACATTCAGCGATGAACTGGCGTTAAGAACCAACGGCAAAGCAAAAGTATTCGGTGTGTCGGTGAAAGACCGAGGGGCGGTCACGATGGCAGGCCACGCAGGAAAAGCGTTCTGGTTTTCCAAGTCAAAAGGGGAGTTTGTTACAAGCACATATTATTACGATGCGTATCCCCAATGGGTAAGTGAGTGGAACCGTAAAAAAGTTCCCCTAACGTATGCCGGTACAAACTGGGATCTGATGCATGATAAATCAAAATACACCTACGGTGATTTTGATGATATGCCCTATGAAACCAACCTGCCCGGTTATGGGGTCGTGTTTCCGCATCCGTTTGGTAAGGCGGATGGCAAGTTATTCACCACGCTGCTCACCTGCAGCCCGGCCGGCGATGAGTTGTGCCTCAAGTTTGCGCAGGAACTTGTTGTAAGAGAAGATCTGGGAAAAGATGACGTAACCGATTACTTGTCCATCAGTTTTTCATCCACCGATTATGTGGGACATATTTTCGGACCGTCCAGCCTGGAAAGTGAAGATAACCTGCTGCATCTTGACAAAACCCTGTCTGAATTGTTCGCCTTTATTGATAAACACGTCGGGTTGAAAAATACGCTCATCGTTCTTTCCGCTGACCATGGCGCAGCAGCGGTTCCGGACCAGTTAAATGAATTTGGTATTGATGCACAGTATTTTGTACCGGATAAACTGGATAAAGAAAAGGCTATTGAAAATATAAAATCAAAATATGGGATCGCGGAAGAACTTATTTCAGGGTTCAATCATCCGTACATTTATTTAAATAATGAAATCATCCGGAAACATAAGCTGGATGTGAATGAAGTGTCCCGGGCCATTGCAGAAGAGCTCGTTAAATTTAAAGGGGTTGCCTACGCAGTTCCAAGCATTGATCTGGTAGAAGGAAAAATCCCCGACACCCGGCTGTACCAGCAGATACTTCGCAACTTTAATCCAAAACGGTCCGGTGATATTTACCTGGTCCTCGAACCCCACTGGTTTGTAAATGATTTTGACGGACTAACGGTAGCCAGTACCCATGGTTCCCCCTGGCGGTACGATACATTTGTTCCCATCATTTTTGCCGGAAACGGCCTGGCTGCCAAAACGATTTTCCGGGAAGTCCAAACAGTTGACATTGCACTCACGCTTTCCAAATATCTGAAGATCAAAGCACCTTCCGGAGCAACCGGAAGCCCGTTAACCGAGGTTTTGAATCAATAAATGAGCAACATTCAGGTGATGAGAGGTTGAAATGAACAAAAAAGCGGCAGTTTCCGGATGTATGATGTTATTCGTAATGTTTTTGATTTCCTGCAATGGTAAAAAACCTGGAGCCATAATGTCAGCTCCGGTTGCCGCTGGCATTGAAGACATGGAATGGCGGCTGATAGAAGTCAGCAGCGCACCCGTTTCTCCTATAGCCGGAGAAAAACAGCCGCATATTAAGCTGGATCCCGTCCGGAAACAGGCGGCAGGCTTTGCCGGCTGTAACAACTTCTTCGGCGGGTATGAACTCGATGGATCTTCACTGAAGTTCGGCCCGGTCGGCTCAACACGGATGTTTTGTCCTGATCTTCAAATGAGCCTAGAGACCGAGGTCTTAAAGGCGTTGGAAATGACCCGCGCATGGAAGATCACGGGCGGTGATCTGTTGCTCTTCGATGACAGCGAAGTCCTGGCCTGCTTGACAACGGATCGTGGTGAAAAGAACAATGCGGAGATTTCCGGCACGGCCTGGCAGTGGGTGCATACCCTCTACAATGATGATAGAAAGGTAGTGCCTGCCGATCCAAAGAACTACACCGTGCAATTTCAAGAAGACGGCACGCTCAGTGTGAAGGCGGACTGCAATCAGAAAGGCGGCACCTATTCCGTGGAGGAGAAGCGCCTGTCAATCGAGATCACCCAATCCACCATGGCCGCCTGCCCGGAGGATTCACTGGAGGATGAGCTTGTCCGTGGACTCACCGCCGCAGCAATATATTTTATCAAAGACAATGATCTCTACATTGATCTTATATACGATACAGGGACGATGAGGTTCTCAAAACAGAAGGAATAATGACCGGCCCAAATCATAAACCCTGTGACACGCAGGGACGGATATACACTGTTTCTTCCGGGAGCGGATGAGGAGATTCTGCAAGGCTTGAATGAATCGAAAACCTAAATCCAACAACAAATCATGGAGGTATGATAATGAAGCGAAGAAAAAGGAGGAACTTAAGCCGTTTTTGTGTCTTGATAGCGCTGTCTGTTTTTTATCTTACAACGATTCCCTCCTTGACCTGTGCGGAAACGGAAGAGATTACGGACGGACCCATTGAAGGGACCGGAGCGATCGATGAGGTGTTTAGCCCGCCTGGTCTTACCGGAGACTGGGGTGGTTTGCGAACAGATCTTGCAAAACAAGGTGTCGAATTTTCGATCGACCTGACCAGCACCATGCAGAGCGTAATGAGCGGTGGCTTTGATAAGACCACGCGTTTCCTCGGTTCGAGCGAGTTGATCATGGACGTAGACGGAGAAAAGTTGGGCCTCTGGCCCGGCGTCTTCTTCCGCGTTGCAGCCCAGGGACGTTTCGGCCGCAACGTCCTCAGCCAGGCCGGTACTTTTATGCCCGTAAATAACGACGCACTCTTCCCGAGCGATTCGGATCACGAAAACGGTGATGTCCTTGATCTCACTGAAATAACTGTTACCCAGTATCTTTCGGACTGGTTTGGTGTCTATGTCGGTTTGATAGATACATCATCCGGAGATGCGAACGACTTTGCCGGATTTGCGAGGAGCAATGAGTATTTTCAGAACTTCGCCTTTCTGGAAAGTCCGGTCTCCATTCGGCTCGTTCCCAATGTAACGCTTGGCGGCGGATTTGTGTTGATTCCCCTTGAAAACCTGGTCGGTACAGTGACACTCATGGATACCGAAGAATCCACAGGATCCAATCCATTTAATACTGATGAAGGCAAGACAATAGTGACGGAATGGACCCTGGACCATAGCTTTCTAGATATGCCCATGCGGCACGTCTTTACCTTCGCCCTGGGATATGACAATGATTTCTACAAACTGGGCGATGAGCCCAGCCTCGAATTCCCCCCAGGGGGCGGGCTTCCTTCGCTGAGATTTTCCACTAAGGATGAATCATGGGCATTATGGTACAATGGACAGCTGGCCTTCTGGACCCACCCGGATGACAAGGAACGTCAATCAGGGCTCTTCTTACGCTTTGGCTATGCGGATGACGAAACCAACCCTATTGAATGGAATCTCGCAGGTGGACTCGGCGGCGTTGGTCTGTTCGATAATCGGCCCCGGGATCGATACGGGATCGGTATTTTCCATGTTGAACCCTCGGATAAATTTCCCCTGCCCCAGCTCGGGATCCAGGAAGAAACAGGCGTTGAAATGTTCTACAACTTTCAGCTGACGCCTGCAATTTTTCTTACGTTAGATCTCCAGTACATCGACACCGGCCTGGGCAACGGTTTTCTCGTGACCGAAACCCCGGACGATGCCTGGGTCGGAGGGGTGCGACTTCGCTTTGTTTTGTAGTGAAAGGAGAGGTAGCAATGCTGTAAGGAAGTTCCTTCAGCCTTCTATCAGAAAACTTATTATAAGGAGGATATCTTTATTTGCAGGAACAGCCTGGTCAGAGGACAACTCCAATTACAGGAACCTTTCTGTTTATTTTGAAAATGATTTGGTCTCAAGGACGGATTATGAATATACTAACGGGTTTCTGCTTCAGTACGTCAGCAGCGACATAGAGACATTGGACTTGCCTAAATGGTGTTTGGCAATCAAGGATAACTTATTCCTGTTTGACCATGAAGGGTACAGACATAATATCGGGTTTGGATTTGGGCAGGATATGTTCACTCCAAGAGATCTTGATGATCCAAATCTGAGTGAAGATGATAGACCGTATGCCGGATGGACTTATATAGCTCTGAGTTTGCATCATAAGGATGCCTCTAATCTGCATAAGCTTGAATTGAAACTTGGAATAGTTGGAGAAAGCGCTTTTGCCGAAGAGACTCAGGACCTGATCCATACCTGGACCAGATCGACTGAGGCGCGAGGCTGGCATCATCAGCTAAAGGATGAGCCCGGAATTAATTTAGCATACGAATACAGAAAGAGATATATATTCTTAAACAATTGGGTTGATGTCATTCCTAAAGGACGCATTGATGTTGGTAACGTTTATACTGGTGCTTTAACTGGAGCAACTTTAAGATGCGGATACAATCTTCCCAATGATTTTCACAGCAATAGAATCAGTTCGGCCGGAGCTATTTTGCCGACAAATTATAAATCAAAAGGTTTGTTCAGTCTGTATTTGTTTACGACCGTAACCGGATATGTTATTGCCAGAGATATTTTCCTCGATGGAAATACATTTAAAAATAGCCACAGCGTCGACAAGAAGTATTACAAGGGTGAGATAGAGTTTGGAGCTGGAATTTCTTACAAGAGAGTCTATTTTACTTATACGCAGATATATGTAACGAAGACATATGACACTCAAAAAAGCAGTCATTCTTATGGGTCATTTAATTTAGGCGTCAGGTATTAGAATATATTACTTAGCATAGTTCACTTGGTTGTCGTCTATTAATCCGCAAAAGAATAAAGGCTAAAAAAGGAGGCAAAAAATGGGAAAACTATGTCGTATGAGCATAATTCTGAACCTTAGCCTTTTCTTCTGGGTTGCTGCTACCTGCTCATCGGCGGCAGAAGGACTCCTGGAAGATAATCCTGCTCAAATGAAAGAGCATCTCTACATTCTATCTTTCGATCCCTGGGGGGTGCTTACAAACCCGGCAGAACTTCAATATGCCATTAAGGAACTTAGCGGAGATAAGAGCGTTGATAAGATCCTTATTCTGTCATATGGGTGGAATAACGACGGCCGAAGATCATATTCAGCATATCGAAAGCTTGTCGAAGACCTGACGGGTTCAGAAAAAAAACAATCTAACTGGGCTGTCATCGCCGTGGGGTGGGACTCTTCCCAGACCGCATTCCGTAAACTAACCAGCGATATTATGCCCCTGCCTGCAATTGGTGAAGCCATTGCCTGGCTGCCTGACAAACTTCTCACACCATTTTCGTTCTGGTCAAAGGCAGCCTATGCCGATAGGATCGGTTACAGCGGATTGAGAGCTGCTTTAAATGAGCTTTTTTCCATATATACCAAACCTTATAATCATCCAAAGATCTTCCTGATGGGACATAGTTTCGGAACGCGAGTCATTTCCGCACTTCTTCTTGATTCCCAAAAATCAGAACAGCGGAAACTGAAGCCGTTTAAAAGTGCTGAGCATGTCGTCGGTGCCGTGCTTGTTCAGCCAGCTCTCGTGTCCAGAAATATTGACAAAAATGCCTCGTTTCCCGTTATGGTAACCATGAGCCGCCATGATCGTGCGGTTGGGTTTCTCTATCCACTGGTCAACCTTCCGCTAAATACATATGGCCATACCAACATTGAGTTCTTTATTCAACGGCGCGTTTATGACCAGGTCGAGGATCAGGTCGAAGGAACCTCTTCGAAGGTTACCTCTATTTTCAAGAAAAAAGAAAAAAAGCAAAAAGAGGAAAGTTCCTTCCAAAAAAGTCAGACTCGGAAATTTAGTCGTCGCGTAATTGGAGAGACCTTGGCATTACCCGTTAATTTTTTATTCTCGATTGCCGCCATTCCAATCGGTTATCTTTATACGCAGGGCCACGGACTAGTGACTCAGCCTGTGACGCACATTATGGATTCTTTGGCCCAGATTCCACTGGTCGAAATTCCTGTTGACGGCCTATCATATGCCCTGGGCCGAGAAGTCCCATGGGGGCAGAGGGGCAAAGGTATCTTTATGCTTGGAGGTCTTAACGAAGGCATGGGGCGTTTGGTTCCGCCGGCCATGATCGGCTCTCAGGTGCCTGTTTATAGCCTATCAGATATCTCGCAAATGAAAGCACCTCCAAATGGGGTTTTCGTCGTAGATGCGTCGGATATCATCAAGAAAGGAGCTTTTGGATTTGACCGCAGCAATCCCCTGTTTGACTACACCCTTGGATGGCTGGACCCGATGGGAGCCCATAGTGATTTTAAGAATCCTGAAGCCTTGGCTCTGCTGAAGTGGTTCGCAAACTCCGTTCAGAAAGATTCGTTATGAGCAAAACAAGCATTCCACGGTCATCGAAGAGGCGTTTATCTATCAAAACAAAATTAAACAATGTTCAAAAATCAAACGGAAGTACTTTTATTCTCAGATAGCTCCAAAAACGGCCCCAAAAGGCCTGAAAGTACCTGAAAAGTGATGGAATTACGCTAGACCGTGTCCTGTCACGCCTCAGTTCTGCCTTTTTCACATAACCATGAGTAACCTTAACAGAACGCAAAGTTAACAGTTCGTACCATACTCTTGATTCTGTTTTTCTGAAAATAAGTCAAAGGTACTTCTGGAAATATTAAATATTGTTGAAAAAAGCTCCCCAAATAAATTTATTCAATATTACCTATGATTATGTTAACTAATTTAGAGAGTTGAATATTTAACAGTATTATCGCAACTGTTGACTTTTGATGTGTCCTGAAGTTTTAATGTTATCTGAAGTAATGTGCAGTATTATAATTGTAATAATCGTTTGTATAAAGCATACTGCCCCGTTTTTCCCCATGGTATCACAACAACTATCCGGAAGTATTATTATTATGAAAAAACCTTTTGTGAGAATTTTTTTGTATGTTTCGGTTATTTTGGTAATCCTTTCTGTCTCGGCAACCATGTGTATAGCCGATGAAATTATATTTTTAAACGGGGACCGGCTGACCGGAAAATTGCTGAATATAAATAATGCAAATGTCACTTTCGATCCCGAACTTATGGGGATAATCACTTTTGATATTTCAAAAACAGAAAGCATATCAACGGATGAGCCAGTCAAAATAAATATTGATGGTGGAACCGCGATCACTACAACTGCGGTTATTTTCAAGGATGGTAAGGTTTCGATTAAAGGATTTGAAACCGGAGCCGTAATCAATGTACCGCCACATGAAGTATTTTCTGTCACAAAGACCGGAACTTCGCGGACAGCAAAATGGACGGGGTCGATTTCCGGCGGTTTTACGAAAACAGACAATGATGAGGACACCATAACATTTAATTCAATCCTTCAGCTTCAGCGCCTCAGCCCGAAGCACCGGTTGCGGATGAGAGGTGTTTTGTTTTTGGAAAAGGAAAAGAATTCCGAAACCAGGCGGAATGAGACAACTGAGGAGAACTATACTGCCGACATTCGGTACGACTATTTTTTTAAAAAGAAATATTTCACGTTTAGAAGTGTAAACTATAAAAGAGATATCATTAATAACCTCAATTACCGGTTAATCTCCGGTTCCGGCCTGGGATACCAGTGGTTCAACACCGCAAAAAAACAACTGGACATTACCGGTGGATTCGCCTATACCACAGAGCAGTTCACAACACAGAATACTAAAGAAGACAATTCGTATTTATCTTACCTCTTCGGCATAAATTTAAATTGTGCGCTATGGGATAAGGTGACGGTAAATTTAGACGCAACCATTACGCCCAATGTTGAAAAGCCGTCGGAGTATATTGCCCGTGGTTTTGGCGACGTAAAGCTCATGGTAACCAAAAAACTGTTTATAAATTTCAACACCATCTTTGAGTATAACTCAAAGGTAAAACTATCTGATTCCACGGACACAAAATTCTTGCTGGGGTTTGGGTGGGATTTCTTGTAGTAAACGGGCCAGTTGTTGAATAAATGCCTATCAGCTAACAAACGGTTGCGGCAGACGCATTAGCACGCGCGGTTGATCCCTGGCGTTACACATAACCACGAGTACCTTAACAAAACCTAAAGTCAACAGTACGTGCCATAACCTTAATTCTTGCCAGAGTTCACATAACCTTTGGTAACATGAAATTTTTGGAGGGGTATAACTTTATGTCTCCAAAATGTCTCCATA
>PVMK01188680.1_pt1 | contig 16129 bp, 10 predicted proteins | sample 1853481 | NCBI WGS metagenome assembly PVMK01 (sample SAMN08533507, study PRJNA380276) | Marine sediment metagenome, whole genome shotgun sequencing project.
TGGATCTGCCGGAGAATTATTCTGCGCTCGACCGGATCATGAGCCGTGGTGTCTTGCGTGCCGGCTATGCTCCGGGCCGCTTTCCCTTTACCTTTACCAATAACCTGGGAGAACTGGTCGGTTTCGATGTCGAGTTGCTGAATATCCTGGCCAGGGAATTGGGCGTGACCCTGGAATTCGTTCCGGCCACCTGGGAAACGCTTAAGGGGCAAGTGAACAGTGATGAAGTGGATATCGTCGGTACAATGCAACTCTCTACCGGAATGCTGGTGGACCTGGATCTGTCCGACCCTTATCTGCAGGGACAGCTCAGTACCGTGGTGAGGGACTACCGCAGAAAAGATTTTTCAAGTATCGAGCGTATACTCGCACATCGTGAACTGACCATTGCCTACCCGGGCCCGGTAGGATATATACGCCCGGCGGTAGAGCAGGCATTAAGCGGTGTGAACATCACCTGGCAGGAAATCCATCAATTCAAGGAATTTTTCGAGCAGGAAGATGAATCCATGGATGCACTGATTGTTGAAATTGAGATAGGCACCGCCTGGACCTTGCTGCACCCTGAGTACACAGTGGTAGTGCCGAAGTCCTCGATCCTGAACATACCACTGGGTTTCGCGGTGGCCAAGGGCCAGCAGGATTTTGCCACCATGCTGGGCCGCTGGATCGCGGCCAAGAAAGCAACCGGGGAAATCCAGCAAGCTTACGACTACTGGATACTCGGTAAAGGCGCCGAAAAGAAGGAACCCAGGTGGTCAATCAGCAAGGACGTGCTCGGCTGGTGGCAGGACTAAAACCCTGTAAGGGCCATGACAGACCAAAACATACTCTTCATCCTGCTCTTCTTTGTTTTTGTGTTCCTTATCTGGGGCCGTTGGCGCTATGACCTGGTGGCATTTTCGGCCCTGCTTGTCGCAGTAGTCTCCGGGGTCGTGCCCGTTAAAGAAGCATTTTCCGGTTTCGGGCATCCGGCGGTGGTGGTCATAGCCCTGGTGTTGATTATAAGTCGTGGCTTGTCCAACTCCGGGGCCATAGAACTCTTGTCGCGCTACCTGCTGGATGCATCGCGTAAACTGGGTGCGCATATCGGAGTGATGGCGGGTTTTGCCGCAGTCCTGTCCGCCGTCATGAATAACGTGGCGGCGCTGGCGCTTGCTCATGCCCCTGGATATGCAGGCAGCCTTAAAGGCCAAACGCAGCCCGGCATTGACCCTGATGCCGCTTTCCTTCGCATCGATCCTGGGCGGCATGATCACCTTGATCGGCACGCCGCCCAACATCGTCATCGCCGAATACCGGGGCAGCGTGATGGGCGAGCCCTATCGCATGTTCGATTTTGCACCGGTGGGTCTTGCGGTCGCCATCGTTGGCGTGGCTTATGTCGCGCTCATCGGCTGGCGATTGATTCCGGCAGCGCGGGGCAAGCACAACATGGCGAAAGAGTTGTTCGAGCTTGGTGATTACGTGGCCGAGGTTAAAGTACCGGAGGAATCCGCGGCAATCGGCCAGCGAGTGCGGGACCTGGATAAGATCACCGCCGGGCACGACGTGGAAATCATCGGCCTGGTCAGGCGTGGTGAACGCCAGCCGGGAAGGGCCCGGCGTGTGGAGATCAGAAAAAACGACGTGCTGGTGCTGAAAGCGGCGCCGGACGGAATCGAAGGCATGGTCGGCGCCCTGGGGCTCAAATACACCCGAAAAAACAACACGGAAGGCGGCGTATTCACTAACGATGACGCTTCCTTGCTGGAGGTCGTGGTACCGGAAGGTGCGCGAATCGAAGGGCGTTCGGCTCGTTCATTGCGCCTGATGTACCGCCACGGTGTCACTTTGCTCGGCGTGTCCCGCCAGGGAAAACGGTTTACCCAGCGGGTGCAGGAACTGGAGATAAAGGCAGGCGATATTCTGCTTCTGCTGGGCAGCAGTGAACGGCTGGAAGACATCGCGAACTGGCTGGGTTGCCTGCCACTGGCGGAACGCGGCCTGCAAGTGACCCAGCGCCAGAAAGCCGGCCTGGCGGTGCTGATTTTCGGCGCAGCCGTGCTGCTGGCCAGTATCGGTGTGCTCTATCTACCCATAGCGCTTGGCATAGCGGTGGTGTTGATGGTGCTGACCGGCATCATCCCCGTGAGGCAATTGTATGAGTCCGTCGAATGGTCGGTAATCGTGTTGCTGGGTTCGATGATTCCCATCGGGATGGCGCTGGAAAGCAGCGGCGGCACCGGGCTGATCGCTTCGGGCATAGTGAATGCAGCCGCTGACCTGTCACCAGCGGCGGTGCTCGTGATCCTGATGGTCGTCACCATGACCTTGTCCGATGTGATGAACAACGTAGCCACAGCAGTAATCGCCGCACCCATCGCGTTCAACATCGCCAACACCCTGGGCGTCAATCCGGATCCATTCCTGATGAGTGTCGCGGTAGCAGCGAGTTGCGCCTGCCTGACACCCATCGGACACAAGAACAACACCCTGATCATGGGACCGGGAGGTTATCGCTTTGGCGACTATTGGCGCATGGGGCTGCCGCTGGAGATCCTGGTAATAGCAATCGGTGTGCCAATGATCCTGTGGGTGTGGCCTTTATAACGCTAAAAATCAGCGCTGGCCATTACCGCCGACTACTGGCAGGATGCAGTCCCACAACGCACCACCCTGAGCCCGTCCGCTAAATAGCTGATCACCGGACAACCTTGTTACTGCCGCGACAGGCGTAAACTTTAGTGCGGTTCGTTCCTTATCATCGGATCAAGCACTATCTTTGCTCCACCTCCCACCGGCGTTACTTCAATCGTATATTTGTGGGTTTTATCTTTCTTCATTTTATTCTTGCATTTGTAATTTTTGTTTCCATCTTTCTGAAAATCGGAAAATTCTGGATTACCCGGAGGATCAAATGTGATCCCGGTAATCTTGTAAGGCGCTCCATCTTGAATCGACCATTTCAGGTTCATTGGTATTTTCGGTCCCACTACAATCACGTTCGGACAGTCGAGTACTCCATTCTTAACAGTGACAGGAATGACCGTTTTCAGAATATATCCCAGTTGTGCAAACATTGTTGCCATCTCACTTCTCCTCTCTGGTAGTAATTAATTAATCAATCGTGTTTACCCTTTAAGTCTAGTCCAGTCTCCCGAAATAGTTGTACGTATATTCCCTTATATTGCCGCTTCCAGGCAGACTGCGAAAATCACCAGGCAGCCACCCCGTAACAACCCTAACATTCAATCCTGTTTTCGCCACAGGCGGCAACAAAGCCAGGGTGACGATAACCGGAAGCGTGTAAGCGATTGACGAGGGGAAGAACTTCATCCGCCCGGTCGAGGTACCACGAGGCGCGAACCAGTGGATCCAGCAGCTCGGGGTTGGAAGAAGCTACGGTATCTTCGCCAAGCACGTCCAGTGCTTCCGCCCACGCAACCAATGCTTGATCCTGGCTTCCGCGGGCGGCGGAGATGCGACCAGTCAGGATCAGGCAGTTGGCCAGCAAGGAACGAATGCGGTTGCTGTCAGCATCCTGACCGGCCAGCATTCGTGTCCGCCCGAGCGCCTGCTGCGCTGCAAGGCGGGCCGACTCGAGGTCAAGATTTTCCAGGTGCCTGCGACCCGCTTCCAGCTCAATATCCGCCTTGATTTCCAACCAGCCTGGATTGTCCGGATTCTTCGTAAGCCGATCATCCGCCTGTTGCCGTGCAGCATCAAGAATTTCCAGGCCGCGCTCGAAATCACCATCCCGGGTGACTTCTCCAGACCGTGCAATAAGCAATATCGCCCGCTCTTTTTGCCAGAAATCGTTTTCCGGTTCGATGCCGATAAGCAAATCTGCAAGTTCGCCCGCTTTTTTGTAATGTTTCCGGGCCTGTCGGCTGTCACCCAAGTCCAGGCTTACGTTAGCGACGAAATGATGTGCCAGCATTTGATCCTCATGCCACTGCATATCACCCGGATCATCGCGGCTGGCTTCTTTTGCCAAATCCAGGTAATTCGAAAACAGCTCAAGTGATTCGGCCAACTTTCCCAGGCCGTGCAGAATACTTCCATTCAAGGAATAGGCATATGCAAGTGATTTTCGGGATGTTTCGTTTTGGCTGTCGCGTTCAAAAACCTCGCGGCTGATGTCGATGTGCCGCTGACTGTACTCCAGTGCGGCTTCCAGTTTACCCCGTCTCTTACTGAGTGATGCAAGGGTTTGGTATGCATACCCAAGTTCAAGTTCATAAGCCTCGTTGCCCGGTCTGGTGGTGTGCAGCTTTTCAGAGATCTCGTGGTAAATCTGCATGGATTCTTCCGCGGCGCCAAGATCGCCGCTCTGCCAGTGCACATACCCGACCCAGAAATGGGCCTGGGCTAAATCGAATAACCGCGTCAGGTTATCCTGCTCACGCTGGCCAAGGGCTTCCGCTGCAAACAATGACTCATCGAAAAACTCCATCGCTGCGTCGAGTTCACCCCGGTCCAGTTGCACCTGCCCGAGTTGCCGCAAAGTCTCCGCGCGGCGGGCGAGCGCATCGTCATCAAGTTCTCCGGGCGGCAATTCGGCAAAATAGTCCAGTACTTTGCCAGCAACGCTGTCGAGAATGTCCAGGCGCCCTACGTCACTGAGCCGTTCGCGCAAGTCGCCGAGCATGAAACTGATCAAGTCCTCTGCTTGTTCACGACGTTGCCTCGCTTGATCGCGAGCATCGTAGGCAACAAGCGCCAGTAAGATAGTCAGCGCCATCCCAGCAAGTGAAGCACCAGTAATTGCAGCCATGCGCCGGTGCCGGCGATGCATGTCGCGTTGCCTGAGGTCATCGAGACTGACGCCTACCAGGCCCGCTATCAGTTTCAACCGTGCGAGTTGGCGCCCGTCACCCTCCGGCCGCACATCAGCCGCGATGGGTTCCATGGCATCGGGTCGTTTTTGCCCCTCTGCGTCATAGTGCATTTGCAGAGCTTCGGGGAAACACTCCAGTTCAGGATTCGCCGAGTTCGGCTCGCCTCCAACGATCAGGCAGAATATTCGCTCGGCGCCATTCAGAAGTTTGAAATTCAGAATTTCCTCGTTGACCCAGGGTGACCGGGCTGCGTGGGGGGAGCAGATAACAATCAAATTGGAGGAGCGTTTCAGAGTGTCAATAACCGAAGCAGACAAATCGTTTGAGCTTGGGAGGTCTTCGCGATCACGGAATATCGGGGTCAGACGAGCAGGAACATATCCGCCGGAAGTGGCTTGCCCCACCAGGTTTTTTGGAATTTTGTAAGACTCGAGTTTGCGGTGTAACCACCTGGACCACTTCTGATCCACATGGCTATAACTGATAAAGGCGAAGTAGTTCGCTTTAGTCATTTGAATATACTATAACAATCAACCGCATAAGAATAAAAGAGTTCCTTCTGCTGCTCTGTGATATAAATCAAGGGAAACAGTACGGGCAAAGGAGTGAGCAGTGTCGCAAGATCTGAGGTTGAAATGTAAGGGAGGCGTTTTGCGCCTGTTTCTTTTGGTCCTGGCAGCGGTGATCACCCTGATCATCCTGGTTCCGATCCTGTTCAGGATATCCATTGACTTGACAGACCACAAAAGTGTGGTTGAAACCGCTGTTTCCAACGCGCTGGGCCGCAATGTCAGCGTGGATGGAGAGGTCAGGGTTACCACTTCATTGTGGCCTTATTTTGAAATTAACGGTCTTCGAGTCGCGAATCCCGAAGGATTCAGGGAAGGAGACATGGCGAGTATGGAACTGGCCCGGGTCAGCGTTGGCTTATTGCCATTGCTCAATAAGAAAATTCATATCCGGGAATTTCGGGTAGAAGGGCTGGCGCTGAATCTCGAGCGCGATATGGCCGGTGCCGTTAACTGGGAGTTTGCTGATTTAGCGGAAGCACAGAGTAAACAGGCGGCGCAAGGTGAGCACCCTGCCGCTTCCTCATCAACTGCGTTGGCAGTAGATAAATTACAGTTCGAAAATATTTCGGTCAATTTGCGTCATGATATTGACCAGGAAGGAATGAATTTTGTCATAGAGCAAGCCGAGGGTTCGGCGGCATTCGGCGAGCCTATGACGCTTTACATGAATGGTGTTCTGCTTGAGCAGCCTTTCACATTGGAAATGGAAGCGAGTTCGCTCGGTGAATTCCTGGCCCTGGCGCACTCCTGGTTGAAGTTCAATATCGAGATCGCCCAGACGCAGTTTCGATTCTCCGGAATGAGTGATGCGCTGGGAAGCAGTCAGACCAGTGAGCTCGAGGTGTCGATTGAAGGTGAAAGACTCGATAGCCTGGACGATTTACTTGGAATTGATTTGCCGCCGCTCGCTGATTATCGGCTGGGCGCCAAACTCACCAATTCAAACGGCCGGCTTGAACTGAGCAACATGGAAGCCACTGTCAAGAGCAGCACGCTCAATGGAAATATAGTCATCGACCAAACCGGCGCCAAACCGTTCGCGACGTTGAAACTGGCGGCTGACACAATCCAGCTGGATGATTTCGATACCGGCGACTGGTCGCCTGATGCGCCGCCTATTCAGGAAGAAGCGGAAGAGCCTGTTTCCAGGCCCCCGAGTGACAGGGCCAGGGTTTTGAGTCCGGAGACATTGCACAGGGCCAATGCAAAACTGGAAATAAAAATAAACCAGGTCCAATCCGGCGAAGATAAGTTGGGTAGCGGAGAGCTTAATTTTGAATTGAAAGACGGCAGAGTTGATGTCCATGTACTTCGCCTGGTTTTGCCGAAGAGCACATTGTTGCTGAAGGCTTCAGTGAAGCCGGATCGTGTTGCCTCCGAGGCGTCCCTGCGCTTGTTGATTGAAAATTTTGATTTCGGAGTGCTCATGAGATTGAAAGACCCGGATAGCGAGGTCGGCGGTACGCTCAATGTGGATCTTGATATAACGGCATCGGCCAGTGGAGTGAGAAACCTCATGTCGGGCGCCAATGGTTATTTCGACGTTTCCGGCAACCCGACAAATTTGAAATCGGGTGCGATTGACCTGTGGGCGGTTAACCTGCTGTCCTCTGTGGTGTCATCCGTTGATGAAAAAGACGTTTCATCGATTAACTGTGTCATCAGCCGCTGGAGTTTGGAAAACGGGCTGATGACGGCACAAAACCTTGCGGTTGATACCACGAAAATCCGAATTTGCGGCAAGGGTGTTATCAATTTCAATGATCAAACTTTCAATCTGACGGCATCACCCACAGCGAAGCGACCGGAGTTTTTCAGCCTGGCCACGCCGTTGGCGGTCAATGGTACTTTTCAGGATTTTCGTATTGGTACAAAAATGGGAGTGCTGACCGTTGGCACAACCGCCGTGAAATTTGCAGTCAGTCCGATTACCACACCTGTCAAGCGCCTTATCCGTGATGATTTACCCGCCGACGGCGCTGACATCTGTGGTTTGCTAATTGGCCCACGTGAAGGTGAACTGGAGGAGATACCCGGTTGTTGAGCCCCTTTTTCCCAGTACTCATTTGGGTACAGGAAATTTACCGGCATTCCTGCCCTGACAGATTCGTCAAGCGAGTCAGCCCGAGGCTTCCTGAGCCGTAACCTGGCAGGGGTGAATCGTAGCTCATCGATCCCGAGTTGCAGTTATCGAAAATGAAGGTCGCTGTGCCCCAGGGCGGCAGGCTCACCTGGTCCGGATCGAAGGTCGGCCCAAAGTCGGTTCCCGATGGAATCAACAGATTAAAAATGATCGTGTTGCCCTCAACCGTGCCAAGGTTATAGAACCATGCCTGCTTACCCTCCGGGTTGTACGTGAACCAGGCCAGCAGGGCCTGCCCATCGGCGAGGATTTCCAGTAGCCAGCCTTCGCCGTCGTGACTGGGGTCATACCAGGCTCCGCTGAGGGCCGGCGTCACTGCGAAATCATCCGCCGCCTGAGTCTGTGGTGCTGCACTGGCCGCGTTGCCGCAACCCAGAGTTTCGATGGTGGTCAGGCGCACCAGGTCCAGGCTGCCATTGCCATAATCCGGATCGTCCGCCTGGTAGTACATCAAGCCGCTGTCACAGTCCGAGAAACTGAGTACGAACTTGCCCCACGGGCGCCGTTCCACCTGGTTCGGATCAAAATCCGGCCCGAATGGCGGGCCGGTAGTAATGTGGGTCTCGGCCGCTTGCACTACGATGCTGGACCCGTTAATTTCCCCCACACCGCCGATCCAGGCCTGGGCCTGATTTCCACCCTCGCCCGGTGGCGTGTAGGTGAACCAGTACACCAACGCCTGGTTCTCATTGAGCAGTTCCACGAACCAGCCCTCGCCACTGTGATCGGGGTCGTACCAATTACCGCTGATACCCTGATCGATATCAAAATCAAAAGCGTCGTCGTCACAGCGATCGCCCACCCCATCGCCATCGGCGTCGTTCTGATCCGGGTTGGGAATGTCGGAGCAGTTGTCCTGGCCCCGATCACTGCTATGGATGATGAAATCATTACTGAACAGTCCATCCGGATTCTGAACCTGCAGGAAGTGAATTCCGGCAGGCGCAGGCCGTGTGGCCAACTGGGCCACGATCTTCTCACCATTACAATCGGGCAACTCGCCATCTTTGCAGGTCACGTAGCCTGGTACCCGCCGTCCGTCGACGAAGAGATTGGCGCCCGCCCGAATGTGCCGCCCGCTGATCACCATGGTGGTGGAATCGCCGATAAGGGTTGGAAATACCTGAGGTCCGCGTTGCTCCTGGATCGGCCCCAGGCTCCAGATACCCGGCTGCGGGTTGTCTACATCCACGTTGGCGCCCAGGCGCGCGGTGAAGGTGCCGACGAAAGACCCCTCGGCTGCCAGAGAGACCAGTTCTGCCCGGGTGAACGATTCGGCATCGTCATCTTGCTCCACGTAGCTGCCGCCATGGTGCTGATGGTCGAATTGCAGCGCCACAGGCGTCGCTATCCCTCCGTTGATGAGCACGCCTTCGCCCTGGAGCACGATGCCGCCCTCACCGGCAGACAGTTCCAGTGCATCCAGCAAGTCACCCGTCAACTCGTCGTCTGCAGACACCTGGCTGAGGGTGACACTCCGGGCGAACGACCCCGGGAATCCGGTGCTGCCTTCCAGTACCATGTTCCATACGGGGTCGAAACGTGTGCGGGAAGCCCACGAAAACCTCCACATATTCCGTTCGGGAATGCCAAGTTCGGTGATATTCCGATAGAAATCGAAATCAATCAGGTTCAGCCGTCCCTGTGGCAGGATCAGCCAGCGATCATACGCACCGCGCCAGGTCGGCGCTTCCATGCCGGTACCCGGCGTGTTTGTGCTCACCCAAAACGGCATACGGTGACAGTTTCCACAGACATTGGGCTCAGGATCCCCTTGTAGATCACCATCGATATGAAACAGCCTGAATCCGTCTTTCGCCCCACTCGAAAGGACGTTGGTGTAGGCACGTCTTTGCGCCGGTGGGTAGGGCACGCTCAGCAGGAACCTAGCCATGTCGTCGCGCTCGGCCGCCGTCAATGCGCCGTCTTTCCCTTCTTCGTTAACGGGGCAAGTCCCCGTCTCGCACATGGTGGTGGCGAGTCCACCATCAACCAGGACCAGGGTGCAACTCTCCGGCTCTTTCCGGGAACAGTTGGGCAAACTGAAGCCTCTGATGTTAGCAGTGTTGTTGCCGCCATACGGGTCGCCGGGAATGCCGTCCCAGTGATAGGGAGCCGTATCGCGCAGACCTCGAATGGGCATGGTTATGCGCGGTGGAATTTGGGTACATCCGTTCAAATCGCAAATCGGCGTGTCCAGTACCCAGGCCAACTGGTCGGTGCCTCCATCCGGATGGCAGCTCTCACAGGAAAAGGTGCCGGTGGTGGAGGCGCCGGCGTCGTTGAAGGCAATGCGTCCGCGCTTGACCACCGGATGTGTGGGATCGTGCAACGTTATGGTATCCGTGACCCGGGGGCTGACCGGGTTGGATACATCGACCAGGGACACCGTGTTGGCAACCGCGTTGAGGACCCAGGCATTCGACGGTTGGCCCGCGCCATCAGACTCAAGGGCAATTCCCCGCGGCACCTTCCCTACCTCCACTTGTCCCAGCACCTCGCCGCTTGCCGCATCAATGGTAAAGAGCTTGTTCGAACTGGCTGCAGACACTACCAGCGTCGAATCGTTGCCGCTGATTTCAATTGCATACGGTGTTGCCAACGCCATGCCCGGCGCCGGATGCGCTGGCGGTACAGGCTCAAGATCCATGAGCTGAGGCTCGGCACATGAACTTCCACTGCAATCGACATGCGTGACCTGGTTCAGAAAGGCGCGATTTTCCATCTCCTCCAGGCCATCGCCCAACGTCCCGGCACGACCATTGATTTCGTTGCGTGCGTCCGTTTGGGCGACGAAAACACGGCCACTGGAGTCTACCGCAAGACCATAAAGCAAGGTGCCAAGCGCGTCGACGATTTCGACCAGTTGATCGCTCGTGGTATCGAAAATGTACAGATCCCGGTCCGGGACTTCCGGGTTCCTGACGATATCCACAACGGCAAATCGCGACAGGACATTGTTGTTGTCAATTACGTGCTCGATGGCGTCGAAGGTACACAGGTCGTTATCGATCTTATCGACACAGCCAGAAATCTGCGTCTGATTGTTGGATTCGAAGGGGATCACGTAGAGGCGATCACCGCGAACTGCTATTGCGCGGGGATCCTGGGCTGTGATGGCGAGTGATTTATCCACCTGGCGCGTAGCCACGTTGATCACGGCTATCTTATTCTCCGAAGACAGGGCGACGTATGCCTTGTCATTACTGGCGAAGGCGACGCCCACCGGTTCGTCAAAGCGGGTCGCTTTGGTGGCCGGATCGAAGTCCTGTACCGTGGCAATGACCTGCAGATGCGTGGGGCTCGCAGGATCGGTGTCGATCACGCTCACTGAATCCGAAACGTGGTTCGTGACCCAGACTTCCTTGCTATCCGGGCGTACCGCGATGCCGACCGGGTCAATGCCGACATTGATGCGGGCGACTATGACCCGGCTGAAAACATCGATGACATCGACTGTGTCGGCCGGTGTGTTCACGACAAAAACATAGCCGCCGTTTTTTAAAATCGGCGATGCATGCGGACTCAGGAAAGTGGGATGTCCAATCTCATTTGCCTGCGCTCCGGCCGCGCCTGGAGCAAACAGGCAAGCCACCAGGAGTGCCACCACAAACCAGCCCGGGAATTTCAATAAGAGGATTTCTATTGTATTTTTACTCTGCCAAAGTAAGTTTAGGGCTTGCCTTCACAATATAACGTTTCGGCGCATGCCCAACAAAGTAAAAAGGATAGCAGGTGACAATGGTCAGGGTCTTTTCCGTGGTTGGCTCCAAAATGGAAACATCACTCTTTGGTATTATGGTGATTGATGTAACCGCATAGTTTTCCACTCCGCGAGTCGTTTGTATCTCGATATCATCGCCAACCTGAATGTCTTTGAGGACCCTGAAAAAACCATCGCGGTGACCAGAGATTCCGAGGTTGCCATCCTCGTCCATTTTCGCCATTCCCTTGATACGCCCGACACCGCGGTCCAGGATGAAATCGTCCGTACCATTATAAATGGGAACCTTGATATTCAATTTTTCAATCGTGAATATTCCCAGTGGCGGTGCGGTTTCAACTTTCAGACTCTCCTCGTAATCCGTGATTCGCGCTGCATTCCATAAGGACGTGTCGGGATCGCTTGTGTAGGTAAGGACGCTATCACTCGTGTAGGGATCCTGAATCCAAACAGGAGTTAACGCCGCTTGAACAGCAATCCGGCTTTCCCCTGGCTCCAGTCCGGTATCTGCTTCGACCTGAAAAAACATCATGAGCAGCGCTATTCCAGCCAGATAAAAACCTACTTTCAGCCTACCGCGTTTACGTTTCAAATTCTGACTTGTCATATATCGCAACTTCCTTAAACATTCTTATACACAGGCAGATCATACATTGACATTGATTTGATACACAACAGGCTTGCCCTCAACCGAACCGCCGGAACGCAGATCACAGTACTTCCCGTTATACTTCGCCCCCTATTGGGTGGAATTTGATCTGGCTATGGAGAACTGGGGTTTACTGCTGCCGATACTGCTGAGCGACGTGCTCAATCCGGTGCTGTTCACTTTTATGGTTTATGCGGCCGGCAGCAAGCGCCCGGTGATTACGAGCGGCGCGATGCTGTTGGGGCATACTACCGCCTATTTCGTGGGAGGCATTGTTCTCGCCATCGGGCTTGAGCGAATATCCGAACGCCTGGCAAACCCGAAAACCATCGATTTCGTCATCGAATTGATTATCGCCGTCCTGTTGCTGTGGCTGGTTCTGCGCACACGTAAGGATACTGGCAAGCGCCCGGATGAGCAGACACCTGATTTCACGCCCTGGACTGCTTTTGCCTATGGGGCTGTGGTCAATATCATCGGGATTCCGTTCGCAGTACCCTACTTCGCGGCTATTGGTCAATTCCTGAAGTCTGATTTGGATACCGGCGGGGTGCTTCTCGCCCTGTTGGTCTACAACCTGGCCTACGCGCTTCCTTTCCTTATGATCCCGCTCCTCACCGCGATAATGGGCGAGCGCAGCAAGCCCATCCTCGCTCGCATCAACAATTTCATGGAGCGCATCAGCGAGTACCTGATGCCGGTCTTACTCGGTATTGTCGGACTGGCGCTGCTCGCCGATGCCATTTGGTTTTTTACCAGCGGAGAATCACTTTTCTGACAACAATGCCCGAGGCAAAATCAAAGAGCGGCGCTTTGAAGATTTTTATCGTCAGTCCACCTTCAGAATCCGGTCCCGGTTTTCCGCCGCATCCCAAATGTAAACAGCAAATTCCGGAGGCAGTTCCAAGCGTAGCCTGATGGTCAATGCCGCTGTCTCCGGGTGGTAATTGCAACCCGGAACCCCAATCGTGTCAGCCGCAAGGCTCGATCTCAGTTCAGCGGAAATCGGGTATTCACCGCATCGCGCCAATTCCCAACCGCCTTCGCTATTGCGTGACATGAGGCAATTCTCAGCTGAGACTTTGATATGAAAGAATCCTTCTCCAGGAACTACTGGTTTATTGCGTACACCTGAGGCTGGAGCCTGTTTTCTAGCTCTGTACTGTGCGTCTGTCTGGTGATAAAACTGTGCCAGTGTTCTGGACAGGGACTCAACCTCGGAACTCACCTTGCGGTTGTTTCTGCCCTTGATCTGGTCCAACTTCCATACATGGTCTGTGAAACTCAGACCCACCGTGGCAATACGTTTTTCGGCCGTTGCTCCCCTGATCGAGAACACCCTGTAGGCGCCCTCACGACATACTTTTGCGTAGGACGAAACGCAGTGGTTCATCTTCATACCTTCCAGGCAGAGTTCCATCGAGCTGGTCAGGGGTTTGACTTTCAGGCCAAAGATTGAGAGGTCGCTCACGCTGGATTCCCATTCCGCTGTCGAGTTTCTACCACTTATCCCAGCATTGTATTTTTTCCAGATGCATGACCAGCCCGACCTCCATTGATTTTTGTCAATCTGCGGTTGTGCATTGCGCAACCAAATCAAGACCTCGAGCCAGTCTTTCTCAACAAACGCAGTGCGATCATCTGCCTGGTCCAAATTCAGATAGTACGTGGTTGCGACTTTCGCAATGCGCGGGTCGACATGTTCAGCGATGTTCAGGCCTTCAAGCAGCGCCATGGCTGCAAAGTTTATGAAAGCTATAGCCATTTCCGGTGGTAATGATTCCTTCAAACCGGAACGGCTTTGCCATTCTATGAGCCCGATTGCCATAGGAAAAGCTTTTGCATCGCCAATCCCGGAATCAATAATGGCGCGGTAACTTGCTTCACCCGCCTTGAGCAGGTATCGCCATCCGGACGGTGAAAGTCCGTGCTTGAGACAGGTTGATCGTACTTCGCTGACGTTCCACATCGGGCCGTTTTTCTTGCCTTTCGTCGCCAGGTGACACAGCAAAGTTAAATTCGGATATTTCTCGTGAAGCTCGGACCAGAAATCAGCTGCAGGCCACATCTCGCTTACATCCGTATTCATCAATGCCTGCCGCATGCCGGCTTGCCGCTTGATGTGAAGAAGTGCCTCGATCATGCCAGGAGAGACACTCATGTGGTGCCTCACCTGTTGCCTTACTCCGTGCAGCGAAGATTTGTTATGAAAACTTTTTCCGACCTCTTTGCGCAGCCAGTCGCAGGCCTCCTCCGCGTCGTCCCGGAAGGTCATTACGATGTTGGCCACCCATGCCAAAAGGACCTGGTCAATCCACGATTTCGTGTGCATCGGCTTCAGCAAGTCGAAACGGAGTGTGGATAGTTGCCAATACCCCTTTGAATCCTTGACTTCCATTTTGATCACCCGCTCGACTTTCAATGCTACCCAGGCGATGCAATCCAGAAACTCCACGCGAATGGAATACCGGTCCTCAAAGACAGAGCAAGGCCGGCTCAGGGCAAAGGCCAGTTGTTGGCTGATTTCCTCGAAAAGGCATTTCAGCTTTTTGCCTTGTTCTGCTGTCTGCATCGCTTTGAGATAAGAGGAATCGAGAGACTGGTCTTCAACTCTGTCAGCGGCACAATTAGGCCCAAAGCCTGGCCATTCAATGGAAGAATCAGTTTTGACAGGATGAGCCCGGGTAATATCGCGAAACCTGTTTGCGGGTTCCACCAACTGCCGAATTTTTGTATCCACCGAGAATCTGGCAAGCTTCTTCTTCTGCTGATTCCAGAGCTTTCGATAAAGGTCAGATCGCTGAATGTCGAGTTCAATCAGTTCCTCTTCGTTCAACAGATTGAGCTGGGGATTCTTGCTGGCTATGAGGGGGAATTTCTTGAGAATTTGGTGGAATTCGTTATGCATTGGGCCAAATTAATAGAAGACTGGAAATTGTCTAGCATAACTGCAACCAGTCTCATTTGCTGAGAACGAGATCCTCCCGGCTTTGAAACATTATTTATTGTGGGAAATTTTGGAAAATGGTGCCCAGGGCGCGACACCGGTGCATCCCTGCACAATGGTCGCTCTCGGCCATCCGTGGCCTGCGCGACACCGGTGCATCCCTGCACAATGGTCGCTCTCGGCCATCCGTGGCCTGCGCGACACCGGTGCATCCCTGCACAATGGAATCGAGCCACCGTTATTCAGCCGGCTAATCAACGATCGTTTATAGTTCAGAAAATGAATATGCAAGAGTGTATTGCATGGCGACTATATGAAATCGATGGCATGCATTAAGTGCCCTGAATTGAGAGACCCGGGAACCCGGGTTACAATGGCCACATGAGCACCTTGCAGAAACAATTGACCCGGTTTTTGTCACGGTATCCCCAGTTTGAGCTGGCCATATTGTTCGGGTCGCAGGCAAGGGGAGATGCCACCGGAGAAAGCGATATTGATCTTGCGCTACTCTCTGATGCCCCGATATCCAGCAGCCTGAAGCTGGAGTTAATTGAACTGATCGGCGCCAGATTTGGACGTCCGGTAGATATTGTGGATTTGTATTACGCGGCCGAACCCATACTTGGGCAGGTTTTTAAAGGTAAACGGCTACTTGGTGCCGATGCCACCTATGCAAATCTATTGACGAAACATCTGATTAATACCGCAGATTTTGTTCCTTTGCAGCAGAGAATCTTGACCGAGAGGCGCAATGCATGGATCAAGTGATCCTTGCGCAGAAGCTTGAATCTCTTCGCCGCTGTATTCAGCGCGTAGAGGAAAAAACACCCCCCAATGTGGATCAGCTTATTCAAGATCCTGATGTTCAGGATATCCTGGTACTGAATCTCACACGATCAGTTCAGTTTTGTGTTGATATTGGCAGCCACATTATCAGCGAATCTGACGAATTAGCACCCACAACAATGGGTGATGTTTTTTCAACGCTTCAGACACTTGGCGCTATCACGCCAGCTACCTGCGAATCCATGCAGAAGGCCGTCGGCTTCAGAAACGTCGCAGTCCATAATTATGACGTGATCAGCTGGGAGATAGTATTCGCTATCTGTAAAAAATTCCTTGTTGATTTTCGTCGTTTTGCGAAAGAAATTACTGATTACAATACTCGTTAGTGCATGGCTTGTGGGGTCGAACCGATACAAGCCACTGATATCAAGGATATTTGATTGCGTGTCTTCCCGTATTGCATCCTTAAAACATCAATTTGACGC
>PVMK01152892.1_pt1 | contig 16125 bp, 14 predicted proteins | sample 1853481 | NCBI WGS metagenome assembly PVMK01 (sample SAMN08533507, study PRJNA380276) | Marine sediment metagenome, whole genome shotgun sequencing project.
GTAAGGATGTTGTCGTCTATATATTGTTTATATAAATTGAGGGCCTTATTTGGATTGCCGAATGACTGTACGGCAGCCATGGCTGCCAGCTGTGCGCTTTTGTGGGCATAGTAAATTCCCTCGCCCAGTAATGGATCGGCCAGGCCGCAGGCGTCGCCCAGCAGCAATATATTCTTGTATCCGGGTTGGGTAAGAAAATTGCCGTAGGGCAGGGCGCAGCTTTTGAGCGTTGACAGATGCTCGATAGGGACTGATATTTTTTTTAAGAACTGCTTAAAACCGTTTTTTGAGCAATTGGCCGGCCTTAACATTTAGCCCGCAAATCCCGAGTAGCCATAAGTTCTCTCTGGGAAAACACCAGGCATATCCCCAGGGGATGTGGCCGAAATGTATAGTCGGATAGTCAGGCAGCGATGGCGCTTGTTGATGGGTAACAAAAACTTCCAGGGCGGTGGCCAGACCGGAATGGACTTTTTTGGGTTTATGAATCCTTTAGCCGACAACCATCTTCTGATTCTGCTCAGGGCACCGTCAGCACCGAGGACCAGACTTCCGGAGAATTGATTGCCGTTTGCTGGTTACAATTTGATTATTACCTGGATCAAGGGAGGCGACTTTTTCACCAGACCGGAATACGGCACCTGCCTGTCGGGCCATTTTTAACCAGAAAAAATCGTATGCGCTTCGCTCGACAAAGTAAAAGGGATGTTCCAGTCGACCTCTGATGGAAGCGCCGTTGGCATGACTTACCTCATAGTTTAAACTTTGGTTTAAGATGATCTGGTTTGATTTCAGAAAATCTGTGGGATGTCTGAAAAATACTTTCCAGCACTTTGACTGTCTTCCACGTTAAAAGTCCTCCACAAAGCTTGTCGCGAGGAAAGGGCTTCTTGTCCAGAATGAGAACCTTGAACCCCCTTTTTTGCCAGAAGATAGGCTGCGGTTGATCCTGCAGGTCCGGCTCCAATTACGATAGCATCAAAGCGGTTTTTCTTGTGTCATCGGCTAACAATTTTTTTTACTCTGCTTTTTTCAATTCCAATCGATCCACCGTCTACCTTATACATAATCATATTGTTTTCCTCCCACCAGGCCTCGGTCACAATAATACTTCCACTATTGAGGAAGATTTCAAATTGATTTTTATTTTCTCCAGCTTTTGTTTCCCTGTTTAATCCTTGAAGGATACTTTGAACAGAGGGGTCATTGGAGGGGGATTTTTTCTTTTTTTTCCAGATGGTGCACAATTTTTTCCATGGCTTCAGATGCCATCCCTCTGGTCATTGAGGCAATTCTATCCGTATTTAACAAGAAGTAAACAACCAGAGCAGCAATCACCAGAAAGACACATAGAAATGCAAATAAAACGTATCTGCCGATGGAAGATGCCTGCGGCACCGCACCCGAGCCGGCGACCGAAATTTTAGCGTTGCCGGGTTTGCTGCCGGCCGCCATGGCAGGAGAAACCGTTTCAGACCGGTAGCCGGTCGAATGGCCGGCTTTACGGTTGGCATCGAAACCGGATTGCGCATCCTGTAATGTGACCTTTATTCTTGTTAACCTGTTATCCGGACTTGATCTCTAAATAGTCACGCAAATAGTTAAAGGCCAGATTAATTTCCATTAATTTCTCATCCGCTTTCTGCTTTAGCCGGGGGGTGTTCTGGAAACGGTCCGGATGCCAAACTCGAACCAAATCCTTATAAGCCCGTTTAGCTTCTCGAAGGGTTGTGGTGGTTTCAAGCTCCAGGATTTTTAAGCTTTGCTGAAGGTTCATTTAATTGGATCAAATCTGTTCATGGGGTCTCAGGTTGTCAGGTTCAGATTTAAGTATGCTCCTTAATAAACCTACCAGCACTGTCTTTTCGATGTCAAGAATTTATAGGCTTGACAGCCAGAAAGGTTTATCTGTCAAAGCATTATTGTGTTTAATTATTATTTATTTTAATAATACTTTAAAAATGTTTTTAAAAATAAATTTATAATTTTATTAAAAAAATACTTGAATTAAAGAAATAAATATTATAATATTAATTACATGAGCAATAAAAAGACATTTTCCACCAGAATCGATGCCGAGCGCCTTAAAGCTTTGAAACATCTTGCAGTTGATGAGGATAAATCTATTGGCGTCCTCCTGGAGGAGGCGATCGACGAGCTCATTAAAAAATATGAGAAAATGAAAAGGAGGTAAGAAAACCGCTGGTGTAGAGGCCTTTACCCACCATTTCTTAAGGTCTTCCAAGACGATGTTGAATTGGCTTTTAACTTTTAAGGAGAGATATGGATATGCCTGCAATCATTAATAGCAACTGCTTGGCGGATGAACAAGATTGTGTCCTTGGCGGCAGGAATAATCAGCATGACGGTCTTACCGTCGAATGTATCTGTCCGAAATGCGGCGCCGTCCATAGAATGAAACTGCTCTGGAGCGGCCGCGGTAAACCCAAAAAATACTGCCCATCATGTAAGAGCTTTGTAGCCACTATTGAACCCATCGATTTTTGCGGGGTACCGGCAGATATTTACAGGGGCATCGAAAAGGCTGTATAGTAAGTTTGCCGGTTTTCCGGTGAGCCGGTTTACTGTAATCAAGGTAAAATCTCTGAATATATTATTACCGGCCAACGGGGCAACGGGCTCAACCGGCCAACCATTGTCCCATGTGAGCATTTCGTCCGGCGGAGCAACGCCGTATTGGGTGTTAGATGGGGTTTTGCAACCACTTTTATCTAATATTCAATCGAAAATATTCAATGCCCTATGCCGAGGCTTTGTATTGCGGTTTGAATGCTTTGCGCAGAGATGGATCCATTATGGCCTCAAATCCGGTCAATTGTGCTACGATCTCATCATTGGTATCTAAAAACGTAAAATTTCCCCTCATTTTACGGCTGGTTGCCTCCGTAACCTCCAGCACCGCTGTTACACCCTCAGTTGGGAATTGATGCCGATACTGACGATATGAGGTCACATAACTTGGCAGTGAGACAGTTTCTTTTTCTTCAAAACACCATAGAATTGCCATCTGGAAGGCACAATCCAGCACCAGGGGATCGGCAATCCATCGATCCCTCAAGGGGGAAGCGATCCATTCCCTCGGCCCGGGTGCCGATGAAATATGTGCCACCATTCCGCGGGATGAACAGCTGACAATTTTGCGAATTCCGCGAAGCTGCAAGCCGTGAAAAAGAATTTCATCGTAGACGTCCTGGATATTTTTTGTATAAGCCCCGGCAATCATAGCCTTGGAGAATTGATAAGGGGGAGCCGGAACCTGGTGATCACTTAAAATGGCCCTGGCTCGCGAATGGATCACATCCTGTCCGGTCTCTTTGCCGCCTCTCAATTCAACTGCCACTTCATAAAATTCGCCATTCTTTTTGAGTTTACCGGCAAACATGCGGATCCATTTTTTTCCTCTCTCCAGACCGATTCCTTTTAAAATTCGAATATCATCTAAGCCATGCAGGACCAGGCCGGGATTTTCATGCAGCGCGCCGTGAGCAAACCATTCGGTTATCAAGGCCACCGGCACCACCGGTTGGCCGTCAATGATGTGGGAGTTTTAAAATGGGATAATGGGCGACGTCGACTTCGCGCTCAAAAGAGAGCGATAATTGCTGCTTTTTCACAGCCGGTGTGGGTTTCCACCAGTTCCGGCCGCTTTGATTCCCGGCGGACATGATCGCCTGCGGCGGTGATTTCAGCTCCGATGACGACTTCCACCGGTTCGCTTTTTCCTGCCGCCATTTCACGAAGCAGGCACTGGACCCCCTCAGTTTACAGGGATAAGCTGGATGCCGTTGCGTTGAAATTCACGTTTTAAAGCCGGGCTTACCATGCCCCCGTCCCAGGGACCCCAGTTAATCGCAATAACCCGGCAATCAGGGCGTTTGAGAGCTTCATCGTGGGCCATTTTGTTTAACACCTCGTTGGCCATGGCATAATCCACTTGTCCCTTGTTTCCCATTCGGGCAGCTACCGAGGAAAATAAAACCAGATACTTTAAATGATCTTTTGCTGCGGCCTGCAGCAAATTATCAAGCCCTTTGACTTTGGTATCAAACACGCGTTCAAATTGATCGAGGGTTTTATCGATAATCAGGCGATCTTCCAGCACCCCGGCGCCGTGGATGATGGCCGCGATGGAACCATATTTTGATCGGATGTCATTAATAACGGTCTGAACCGTTTCAAAATCACGAATATCGGCGTCGTAGTAAACGACATCTGCTGCGCTTGATTTTATTTCAGCCAGATTGGCGGCAACTTCACGATTTGCCATATGGGCTTTAAATGCTTTATCTATTTCGGCCGGCGTGGCCTTATGGTCCTTGTATTCATTATCCAAAATGGCTTTTTTTATTGCGGTCTCATCCGTTAAAGGCGACAGCCATTCAGGTTCCGCAACCGGTTGCGGTGATCGACCTAACAGAACCAGCGTGGGGCCGGCTTCTTTGGCCAGTGCCAGGGCTGCTGCAGCCGTTATGCCTCTGGCGCCACCGCTGATGACCACCACATCGCCGGCGGCCAGATTAATTTGACCTTCCGGATAGGGCCTGGATTCCAAGCCCAGCGTACGCCGGTGACCTGAATCGAGCCCAATTTCAACCGGGCCCGGAGTTAAGACTTCTTTAACCACGGCCCCGGCAATTTCATGGTTGTCGGACCAGTCCGAGGCGATGTCGATGGCATGGCAGCAAACATTTGGCCATTCCAGGGCGGCTGTTTTGGCCAGGCCTGCCAGGCCACCCCTGCGCAGGGTTGGTTGTTTTTTTGACCCGTCAAGCCAAAGGCACCGTCGATACGGGTGACAGTGGCAAATAAAGCATCGTCCCTCACGGGTAGCATCGATGAGATTGGGTGCCAAATATTTGGCAAGAACGAAGGCGTTTTTTAAATCCTGAACCGTTTGGTTTGATTGGGGATTCTGGACAATGATCAGCCCGGCTGCTGCGGGCAGCTGTTTTTTATATTTCAGTATATCCAGAGAGATTCTTACCGTACCGATGCCGATCCGGGTCAGTTCTTCAACAATTTGTTCAGACAGACCGGTGTTGTCTTCCGTCACAAACACTTTTTTGTTTGGGCCCACTTTTATGGGGGAGGCGGTAACGGCCGGGGCATCGATGATGGTCACCACCTTTCTTTGAACCGTAGCCGTATCCGGAGCCGGCTGCGGCGACTTTTTGCGATCGGAAATGTTTAACCCGTCTTTGGCAACAGCCGGCGCAATGTTTGTCAGCCCACCATCGGTTTGACTGCTGGCAGCGGCGGCGTCAGCGGGATTTGTAAGAAATTCGGAAATCTGTCCCAGCGTTTTTAAACTGCCCATCATGTCAGGTGATACGGTGGGCAGATCGGGCATTTTTTCCTCCAGGGTCGACAGGATTTCCACCCGTTTGATGGAATCGATACCCAGTTCGGATTCGATGTCCATGTCCAGACCCAGCATTTCCACCGGATAACCGGTCAGTTGGCTGACAATCTCCAGCATGGTTGTCTCAATAGGGTCAATATGCTCACGGAGTTGATTGGCTGGCTGGAAATTCTCCACCGCAGCGCCCTGTCCGTCTGAATTCCGTGAATACCCATTAGCGGCCGCTTCAGGCCGTTTTTGTTCGACCGCTAAAAGCGTCGAATCCAGGGGAGTGCCAGGCAATGGCGAGCGAATTTGTCCCTCGGAAGAGTCGGTGGTCGTCGGTATGATAATTTTTTCAGGCACTCGGGATCCGGGGCTGATTCCAGAGGGACCGCTGAAGGGGAAGCCGGTTGTCTCGGCTCTGAATCAATCCCCAGAGATTGTTCGGTCAGTCGCTGGGTATGTTGCATCATCTGCTGCAGTGACCGGTTGGCTTCGGTTTGGGTTTCTAAAAATTTCTGGTGGGCCGCAGCCGTTTGAGATTGAAGGTGTTGCATCGACTTCAAGCCTTCCTGAACCACTTTCAAAGCATCCAGGATAAATTCCGATTGTTTGCGGTTATCTTTGCTCATGTTGCTGATATTCTCGTTTGTTCGTTTGGTTGGTTCGATCGTTTAGATGGTTCGGATCGTTGAGATGGTTTTGATGGTTTGGATCGTTGATGATCAGCGGTTTCCTGCGTCTGCCCTCTGTCCTCTGTCATCTGTCCTCTGCCCTCTGTCTTCTGACCTCTGACCTCTGTCTTCTGTCCTCTTCCCTCGACTTTCAACATTTCCGCCTTCCGCATTCCCAATTCCCAGTCCCTTGCCTCTGCCTTCTGTCCTCTGCCTCTGTCCTCTGCCCTCGATCTTTAACACTTCCGCATTCCGCATTCCGCATTCCGCATTCCAATGCCTCTGTCCTCTGTTCTCTGTAGTTCGTTCCGCTTAAAAGAACACTCATACGGGATTTCCGGATGGAAGAACGCGTGTTTTCCCATTTGGGCAGAGCTACCGGATAACCCAAAGATCCAAGGCGAGCCAGTAGTCTGGCCAGATCGGCAATACCATATGCTTTGCCGCTGCGGCATCCAGCGCCCAGGCGTTGACGTCGCGGTCCCTGAGGATGTCCGTAATCAGCCGGTCAAAACCGATTTGGGTCCAATTTCGACAAACGTGCGCATTCCGGTAGCATACAGATTTTCAATCTCACCGACAAAGTCCACCGGACGCGTTAAATGGTTGCCCAAAAGAGTTCGGATTTCATTTGCTTCGGCGGGGTATGCCCTTGCGGTGGTGTTTGAAAAAACAGCAACGGGGGTCGGGGTAATCGGTATCTTTTCGAGAGCAAGCTGAAAAGGCCGGCCGGCACTTTTTACCTGTTCGCTGTGAAAAGCAGCTGAAACAGGCAAGCGCATGGCATTAATTTTTTTTTGCCGGCATTTTTTTTCGATTTCAACAATGGCGGCGGTCGGTCCGGATAAAACTCCCTGGCTGGGACTGTTATGGTTGGCCAGAACAACCTTGCGGCTTGAAGTTGCGACCAGATTTTTCAGTTCATCCAGGGGCGCCTGAACGGCCAGCATGGCGCCCTGTGGAGGACCCTGGCTGTCACCACCGGCTTCGGCCATGAGACGACCTCGCGTAATTGAAAGGTCCAGCAGGGCTTCTTCGTCGATCCAGCCGGCCGCACATAAGGCCGTTAACTCTCCGAAACTGTGTCCGCAGGTGGCAGCGGGGCTAACTTCAAAATACCTCAGAACGTTTAGCATTGCCAGGCTGATGGCGCCGATGGCCGGTTGGGCGATATCAGTGCGTCTTAAGATGCTTTCCTGCCGCCTGCGGTCTTGCTCCGCAGGAGCTGGGCGTGGAAAAATCATATCGCTGAGGAGGGACCCAGCTTTAAATTTTTTGTTGGCCCTTTCCAGAATCTTCATGGCCTGGGGGAAGGTGCATACCACATCCCGTCCCATATTCAGGTATTGGCTTCCCTGTCCCGGGAAAACAAAGGCCAGTTTACCGGGTTTTGCAGGCCCGCCGATAAAGATGTTTTCCAGATGAATATTATGATCAGCGTCGGCGGAATCAAGCGCTTGGCGGGCACGATCGAAAAGATATGATATTTCAGTATGTTGGTCACTGACCAGCAGGAGGCGGTAGGGATGAGCAGACGAAAAACGTTTTCTGGATTCAGCTGCTTTGATGCCAAGCTCGCGGTTAGACAGGCCACTGGCAACCGCATCTTTATAGTGCCTGACGTCTCGGGCCAGTTCGCTTTTCTGCCTGGCTGAAATAGCGATGATTTCAACACTTCCATCCCAGGATATTTCTGTCTTTTCCGGGCGATATTCTTCGAGAACAACATGAAAATTACTGCCGCCAAACCCAAAGGCACTAGCCCCGGCCCGGCGGGGATTGCCATTTTCTGAAAACCAGGGTCGGGTGTTTGTATTCAGGTAAAAATGACTGTTATCAATGTTTAACCCGGGATCCGGTGTGTCGGCCTTCAACGTGATGGGCAGCACTTTGTGATAAAGACCCAGGGCCGTCTTGATCAATCCCGCAGCACCGGAAGATGCTTTGGTATGTCCGATCATTGATTTTACCGATCCCAGTGCACTTTTGTGACCATTTACACTGAATTCCCCAAAAACCCGGTTAAGGGCTTCAAACTCGACTTTATCACCCACCCGGGTCCCCGTGCCATGGGCTTCTATGAGTCCAACGCTGGCGGGGTTAATGCCGGCATTTTGATATGCTGATCTCAAAGCATTGGCCTGGCCTTCCACGCTGGGTGAATAAATACTCTGCGATTTCCCGTCGCTTGATGATCCCAGCCCTCTGATCACGGCATAAATTCGATTGCCGTCCTTTTCAGCCTCTTCGAGGCGTTTTAAAACCAGGATTCCGATGCCTTCGCCAAGTACGGTCCCGTCGGCATCCTTTGAAAACGGTCTGGCATCGCCGGTGGCAGACAAGGCCTGGGTTTTGGCAAAACACATGTGCATGAAAATGTCGTTTAAAGTATCCACACCGCCGGTAACCACCATATCGCTCCGGTCGGAGAGCAATTCGAGGATGGCCAGATGGATGGCACTCATCGAGCTGGCGCAGGCGGCATCCACAACGCAGTTGGTGCCTCTCAAATCCAAGCGATTGCTAATTCTGCCTGCTACGACATTGCCAAGAAGGCCCGGAAAGGAATTTTCCTGCCAGGGGACGTAGGAATCTGAGATGCGTTGGATGACTTCTTCGGTTTTATCCGCTGGAACGGCCGAATCCTCAAGTGCTTTTCTCCACCTGGGATGGCCGAGTCTCGAACTTAAGGGGATGACCAGTTCCTGGGTCCCGGTAACACCAAGGATGACAGAGGTCCGATCCCGGTTAAAATCTTGATCCTCGCCGTAGCCGCAATCCTCAAGAGCCATCTTGGCCGCCAGCAACCCCAGCAGCTGGGAAGTATCTGTTGCTTCCAACGAGGAGGGGAGGATACCGAATTCTGAAGGATCAAACGCAACGGGTGGAAGAAAGCCTCCCCGTTTGCAATGCACGTGGTCCGGGCTCTTAGGATCCGCATCATAATAATCTGACGGTGACCAGTGCGACTCGGGGATATCAGTGATGGCATCTTTACCGTGATACAGCAATTGCCAGTATTCTTTGAGATCCTGAGATTTGGGGAACACACATCCCATTCCGATAATGGCCACAGGGTTTTTATCAGGCATTCAACTGGTGTCCTTACCCGGCCAAGCCGGAATTGAATATTCAATCATTTGAAAATATGGATTTTAGATCTTTTTCTCGGCCGGATTTTTTTGGTAAACCTGGCAGGAGAGTGTTACAGACCAATATAGTATTAATCTAAACTAATTTCAAGAGATTGCTTTAAAATAATTAGTTGATATATTGATATAACAAGTGTATAAGTGGTACGGGTTGCGTGTTACGGGTTGCGCGGGGCGGGATTGTTCCCATCGTCCTCGTCGTCGTTCTCGTCCTCAGTTAATTTAATCCACAGATTTCGCAGATTACACGGATTATAATGAATGTGAGGTGGAGATTGCGAAATCTGCCGGGTTTAATTCCCCGCAGCTTGCTGCGTTAGGATTGAATTTATCCTTCATTGATACCCCGTGGCTTGCCGCGGGGAAGTTCATTGGTTATCATCCATGATTAAATTCTATACCAATCAGGAACTCTCACAAAAATTTAAAATAAAACTGGCCCGATGGAAGCGGTGGTCACGCGAATTTTTGCCGCCGGATCCGTTGGGTGGCTTGCAGTCGGGTTATGCGCGGCAGTACAATCCGGATGAAGCCTTTACCGTGTTCCTCGGAGGTAATCTGGTAGGCGATCTGAAATTTAGCATTCCTGAGGCCAGGCAAATTATGCACGATTTGCAAAGCTGGTTGGTTAATCGTGGTTTTTATTATAATTTTTCCGGTACTTCCCCTTCGGAAAATAGAACCAAATTTATTATTCAACACTATCAAATAGCTATTTACCGGACTACCATGGGCGATAATCGCGATTCAGCCTTTTTTTATTTGACAAAAGGGCTCATCGCCCAGGAATCTATTGAGTTTAATGCGGCCCCTGTGCGCCAGGAACGATTCATTGAATCCTCAATCAATCCTGCAAAAAGAGAATCGCCCGTAAACGCGGCCGCCAGCCATCGGGTTTTAAATATCAGTAACCTCCGCCGCCGGTTTTTGAGGTCATTGGAGGAGGGTTGAGCCGCCCATATCTAATGCGATCCTTAAGGTTTGGGGCCGTGGCAGCATAAGCGCAAAGTTATTTTATAAACATTCACAGGCTACATTGATGCCGTACAGGATTGTTTTGAAAGATGAACGTCGAACATCGAACGTCCAACATCGAACGTCGAATATTGATGACGCTACGCTTTATCTATTTAAAAACAAGCGAACCGCAGAATATCGAATGTCGAACCGCAGAATGTCGAAGGATGGAATCGCTTTGCTCAGTCTTTTTTAAAATAGACCGTTCGACCCAGTCGTTAGACTCTGTCGTCAGACCCTGTCGTTAGACCCTGAGGCCCTCGAAGGGAGGCTCACGACAGGCAGAATTCATTACTTCGACATTCGACATTCATTATTCGATATTCGCTTTTTCAGAGTTTCTTCTACGATCAGACTGGACGCTCTCGGCCAGGCGGCGCTGACACCTGAAACCTGAAACCCATGAACAGATTTGATCTACGGCAGAGCCGATCATCTCTGATCTGGCCAAGAGGACCAGGGTTTCGATTTTGATTAAATCCGTTCTTCCAGCAACTCTAAGATCTCACGCAATTTAAGCGGACTAAATCTGGTTACACCATGGGGCAGCGAAATTCCCTGTTGGCGCAGCCAATTGACCCGGGTGGTTGCTGCGGCACCCAGCATGAGATTCATCGCCACCGTAACGGTTCTGCGATTTTGCCAGTTTTCAAGAAATGTGCCTTTGACCCAATGGTTAAAAGCACCGATGGCCGGTCCGCACCATATTTGGTAGTCAATCTTTCTGGTCTGGTCACCGCTGTTGGCCCAGTTCGAGCTTCGGCCAAGGTAGGAACGAAATACGAGGGCCATCTTGTGTTTGGGATTTTTTTCGGCAAGTTCAATCTGTTTGGGGTCGCGCTCAGCAAAAAAAAGTTTGGTCTGCTCCCATTCCTCCTGAAAACTGCATTTGAAAAAATCACGCTGGAAAATTTCGCGTTGATTGGAGGGTATCTCTTCATAGCTGTTGTAACGGGTATACAGTTCATAAAGTTTGCCTGCCCGCAGGGCGAACATGGTCCCTCGCTTCAGCACCTGGACTTTAACACCCAGTTCAAACATGTCGGCCGCCGGTGCCATCGTGACGTCGGCCTGGTGCGCCTCGGCCAGCATCTGACGGACGGTATCTGAAGTGCCGGCTTCCACACAAGACTGATTTACCGATCCGGTAAGCACATAAGCCGCACCCATTGCAAATGCTGCGGCGGTTGAATCCGGCGTGGCAATACCGCCGGCAAGCCCCACGCGGACGGGGTTTTTATAACCATATTGATTGGATATTTCATCGCGCAAAGCCAGCATGGTGGGCAACAGCGTTAAGGCCGGACGGTTGTCGGTGTGGCCGCCGGAATCAGCTTCGGCCGTCAAATCCTCCGCCATCGGGATTTCAGCGGCCCATTCGGCCTGATCAGAGGAAATCATGTTTCGCTCGACCAGTTGCCTTAAATATTTTTCAGGGGGCGGTGCCAGGAATTTGCTGGCAACCTCGACCCGGGACACTTTGGCAATGATTTTGTTGGAACTGACCACATCCCCGTTATCATCCCGCTGAAGGTTGTTGACACGATAATAGACCAGCGGCAGCGTTAGGTCCAGATAAGCCGAGGCGCTGACCAGTTTAATTCCCTGTTTTAGGTACAGATCGACCGTGGCGCTTTCCAGTTCGGGATCCGTCGGGCTGTGTATCAGGTTAAAACCAAAAGGGTGAGCGCCCATGCGCTGTTTGAGGGTATGGATGGCAGCCTCAATTTTATGGGGCATAAGTCCGGCGGCACCAAAAAAACCGATCATTCCGGCGCGGCCGATTTCTTCGACCATTTCAACAGATGTGATACCATTGGCCATGGCGCCGGCAACATAAGCATACTTTAGGTCATGATTTTTTTTAAATGCCGGATCGCCCAAATCCTGTGGGTGTAAAGCGGGTGCATACCCCAAAAGCGGCCATAAATCGGACCCGGGTGGTTTGACCTTCCCAATGGTCATGGTGCCGTCCTGGGCGACAGCTGCCTTTCCGTTAAGGTCAACGATATATAATGGACGATAGACCCGGTGAAAGGCTTCTTTAAAGGCGCAATCATTAGAATCCGGTTGTTTTTGTTCCGGATGCCACCACCCTTTCAGGTTTCCATCTGAATTTTGTGAGCGCACGATGTGTTTTTCCTGGAGTCCTAAGTTGATCGATTTAGAGTGTTATTTCAAAACGATAAAATGCCCTCATTTAGATGAAAATGTGCTGGCTGTCAAGGTCTTATACAACACTAAAATCTCAAAATCCAAGCACCAAATTATTTACCCTGTTAAATAATTCGATTAATGGCGTGTCCGTGTTCGTTATGAAGATCACATTGTCAACCTATTCCGCAAATCCCAACAAGACGATTTAACAGGGCAGGTAAATCGCAAATCACAATATTCAATGACCAAAACTGTCATTGCGGTTGTATTTTATAGATACAGAAACTTGTGTTTGTCGGAATTATATCATGAGGCATCAATGCAGACGTGCGCCTGTTTGGAATTTTGAATTTTGATCATTGGAATTTGTTTGTGATTTGGTTTTTGGAGCTTGGGATTTTGACTATTTCCATAAGGTTTGTACAGCACTTACATTCAGGCCGTTACCTGGTTAAATGGCAAGGCCCTGTGGTAATATTATCCTCTGGGGTGAAATTTTTGATGCAACTCCTTGAGGTGCTTGCGGGTGACATGGGTATAGATTTGAGTCGTTGATATATCAACGTGACCGAGCATCACCTGCACCGCCCTTAAGTCGGCGCCGCCTTCCAGCAGATGCGTTGCAAAAGAATGTCTCAGGCTGTGGGGCGTAATATTTTTAGGCAACTGCGTTTGATCGCCATAGCGTCGCAATAACTTCCAAAAACCCTGTCGGGTAATTGGTTTTCCCGCCCGGGCAACAAAAAGGTAGGGGCTGGGCTGATTTTTTAAAGTGATTTTTCTATAATTTTGGATATAAAACCCGATCTTCGTTTGGGCATGCAATCCGATGGGGACCACTCGCTCTTTGGATCCTTTACCAAACACGCGGACAAAACCGGCTTCTAAATTTATGTCTTGCAGTTTCAGGTTCACCAACTCCGAGACCCTGAGACCGGCTGCATATAGCAGCTCAAGCATGGCGGCGTCCCTGGCCCCGACCGGCTTGCTGGTGTCCGGTTTACTCAACAATTCAGAGACTTCATCAACCGAAAGGACATCCGGCAGCTTAAGGCCTATTTTGGGAAGATCAACTAATCGGGAGGGATCATGTTTGAGAAATTTTTCATGAACCGCAAATCGATAACACCCTCGAATGGCTACCAGGTGTCTGGCTCGGGACCTGGCACCTAAACCGGAATTGCGCAAGCCGATCAGATGTTTTAATATCAAGGGCGTATCGGTTTCAGAAAGACGACGAACCCCCTTTTTTTGCAAAAATTGTTGGTAGCGGATGACATCGGTGCTGTATGACGTCAAAGTGGCTTTGGAAAGGCCTTTTTCGATCAGAAGATAATTGAGATACTGATCGATCAACACATCTATCGAGGGTATTTTTAATGACACCATATACCAACTCATTTCTTTTCAGAGAAAACCGATGGCAGATAATCAATGAAATTATTTTGGGCCAGACCTCTCAAGACTTGCCTGGGGGTGCTGCCGAGTAATTTGCCATAGTGACCGATGAGGGCCGTGTTGTTATACCAGCAGCTGCATGGCCGGTTGTTTGCCAGCCGCCGGCGTTCCTTATTCGAAGAATCTGAATTCCAGATGCTCGCGAAATCCTCTTCACGCACCGATCCAATGCGGACATGTTGCTCAAGACATGGATAAACGTTGCCCCAGGGATCAATGCGAGCCATTAATACGCCGGCATAACAGGGTTGCCGGGGAAAAGAGCCTTTAGTTTCAAGGCTTGTAATCAGACGTTTTAGATAATTATCTTTTTCAAACGGGGTATCGGCGATCTGTTTAGCAATTTCTTGGGGGTCAACTTTTAAGTCCGCTTCAACCAGGCCGGTGTAATACGCATCCGTACAATGATGGACCGGTTGAAATAAAACGTCATCCGCAACATTCTGCCATTTTTTGTAAAAAGCGCGAATTTCACTCGCGTTATGATTGGAGATCGTCATTCGGACCCGCAGAATCGGCCTTGATGACCTGGGGCGCCTGAGAAGGTGATCAATACCTTCTTTAATCTGCTGATAAGATCCTGAAATTCCTCTAATTTCATCATGTCTGGCAGCCGAAGCGCCGTCTAAACTGATGGAGATGCAGGTCATTCCGCTACTGCAAATTTCATTAGCATATTTTTTCAGTAACAGACCGTTGGTGCAGAGATTGACCGACATTCCGAGTTCGCTAAAACTTTCAATGATCGGAAATACATCCGCCCGCAGCAGGGGTTCACCGCCGGAGATACTGATTTGATGGGATCCCATCTGGTGAAGGTCGGCGGCCAGCTTCCGGTATTCGGCTAAACTCAACTCATCCCGGCGCGGATCGTTCCAGCGCTGGCACATCTGGCAACGACAATTACACTGATAGGTAATGTCTAATTCGGCCATATAGGGCCCGGCTTTCAGCGGACGATCCTGGTTATAGGCCACCACGTTCTGTCTGGAGTTCCACACCGCCGATGCAAAGCCCTTTGAAAATAGAATTCGACGATAGCTCCAAAAGTTATTTAATCGCATGTATACCGGTTCCCGTTATCTGTATACTCAAATTGCCCCTAAAAACAGAATGCCTAAAATGCACTTTAGGCATTTTCCGGTTTATCCGGATTAGGGACTAGATTGTTAAACTAATACGCTCGATCTTAATTCGCAACGGTGACCCTCGAAAATCATGATATTTCTGCTTTGTCGACAACGACTGCGGTTTTTTCCCGCCTGACCTTCAGGGCGAAGCCATAGACATCACGCTGCAAGCATAGTATGGGGTCCTCAGGCGGAAATTTCGGCTCCTCCGGGCTTAGAAACCGTTGGGCCGTTTTGCTGAATATAATTTCACGCAAGGCCTGGAGGTGATTATAATCGCCGGCACCCAACAGGTGCGCCAGGTAGCGTGCGCACCAATCATCCTCCGGCGCTCTTTCCTTCAAATCCAGCCCATGGCCACCAGGCTTACCTGGACCGGCTGCTTGGCAAGGATGTACTGCGACGTTGCCCGGGCGATGTTATAACTGGCCACCATAACCTCATCGGCAACATCAAGGGCGGCTAAAGCACCTTGAACGCCGGCCGAAGTTCTTTGAACCGCTGTTTTGCCTTTAAAGTAGGATGCGTTGTAAAATTTCGCTGGGCGAATTTCCAAGGTCAAATCCTTCAATGGGAAAACCGCCGACTTCTCCAACTAAAATAAGGTCCTTATCGCGGTTTTTCAGGGCGCGCGCTTCATGGGGGTGGGAAACCAGGATTGATTTTTTTAAACCCAGCGCAAACATTAACGGTGTGCAGGTAAATGCTCGGAATACATCGATTATCACCGCCATCCCGCGGGCCGCTTTGGCACCGGCCAAAAGATATCCATAGTTTACGCGCATCGCTTTATTCCGTTTTTTGCTAATTTACCTAGAACCGATCAGTTTAGGTTCTAATAGCGAATCTAAAAGTTTAAATCAAGTTCCCTGAAGCAGCACCCAAGGCGATGTCATTTTTGTTAAAAGGACTGAGCAAAGCGAAACCACACTTCGACATTCTGCGGTTCGACATTCGATATTCTGCGGTTCGCTGTTTACAAATTTTTTGAAAGGGCCATGACGTTTTTATTTATCGCGATCTGAAAATCGTGTTGAATAAACTCATGGTGTTCTTCATTAAATGGTATAAAGACGAGGGTGAAACTTTTAGATTCGCTATTAGAAACAATTACTGAACTGGAATAATGGAACAATGGAAAGATGGAACATTGGGACCATTCGTGTTCCATA
>PVMK01138829.1_pt1 | contig 16122 bp, 12 predicted proteins | sample 1853481 | NCBI WGS metagenome assembly PVMK01 (sample SAMN08533507, study PRJNA380276) | Marine sediment metagenome, whole genome shotgun sequencing project.
GCGCATGTTCGATCTCTGGGCGTATCATCATGGAATGCGGATCGACTTCAGCCGACCCGGCAAGCCAACGGACAATTGCTTCATCGAATCGTTTAACGGATCCCTTCGAGACGAGTGCCTGAACGTCCACTGGTTCGAATCGGTGGAGGAAGCAAGAGCGAAGATCGAAGCTTGGAGAATCGACTACAATGAGAGCCGGCCTCACCAGACGCTACAAGAAGAAACGCCCGCTCAGTTTGCCATGCGGGCCAGAGAGTTGGAGCGATCCATGAGTTTTTCAACCGCCGAAAACTAACCCTCGATCTGGTCCGGAAAACCCAAGCGGCTCAATTGCTGCGTGCACTAACATAGAGACTGGTACGACAAACATGAACCCTTCCCCCGACTCCAACAGGTCCCGGCCCAGTGCCCAGAAGGACGACCCTCCCAGCGAGGCCATGAAGCCGGACGGCCCGAAGGGCGAAGCACCGCCGAGCAATCGGCTGCGTAGCCGCTTCGTGTCACAGCGCTGGAACCTCTGGTATGTGATGCTGATCGTCTGGATGCTCTTCCTGCTGGGGCAGCTTTGGTACGCGAGCACCCAGGTGGTCCCGATCCCCTACAGCCGCTTCCTCGAGTACCAGCAGGAAGGGAACGTGAGCGATCTCGTGATCGGTAGAGACCAGATCACGGGCAAGATCGTCGAACCCGAAGAAGGCCAGCCCGAGCGCTTTCGCACCGAGCGCGTCGACTCTGAGCTGGCCGATCGGCTGGCCAAAGACGACCTCGTGTTCACCGGTGCCGTAGAGAACACGTGGCTCAGTCGAGCACTCTCGTGGGTCCTCCCCATCGCGTTCATCCTCGTGATCTGGATGTTCCTGCAGCGGCGCCTCGGCCAGGCCGGAGGACTCGGCGGCGGCCTCATGTCCGTGGGCAAGAGCAGGGCCAAGATCTACGCCGAAGAGGAGGTCAAGGTCAGCTTCGACGATGTGGCCGGCGTCGACGAGGCCAAAGAGGAGTTGAAGGAAGTCATCGGCTTCCTGCGCGAACCGGAGCGCTACGGCCGGCTTGGGGCGCGCCTGCCCAAGGGGATCCTGCTGGTAGGACCGCCGGGCACGGGCAAGACGCTGCTGGCCCGCGCAGTCGCCGGGGAAGCGCGCGTCCCGTTCTTCTCGATCAGCGGCAGCGAGTTCGTGGAGATGTTCGTCGGCGTCGGCGCGGCCCGCGTACGCGACCTGTTCGAGCAGGCCCGCGGCCGGGCGCCGTGCATCATCTTCATCGACGAGCTCGATGCGATGGGCCGCGCCCGTGGCATCGGCCCCATGGCGGGGGGCCATGACGAGAAGGAGCAGACCCTCAACCAACTCCTCTCGGAACTCGACGGCTTCGACCCCAGCCACGGCGTGGTACTGCTGGCAGCCACGAACCGGCCCGAGATCCTGGACGCGGCGCTGCTGCGCGCCGGACGCTTCGATCGCCAAATCCTCGTAGATCGGCCCGACAAGCAAGCACGGGTGGAGATCCTGGAGTTGCACCTGCGAAAGCTGGATTTGGCTCCGGACGCCAAGCCGGAGCCCATCGCCGCGCTCACCCCTGGCTTCACTGGCGCCGATCTTGCCAACCTGGTCAACGAGGCGGCCATATTGGCCACAAGGCACGAAGCCAACCATGTCGGCATGGAGGACTTCAACCTCGCGATCGAACGCATCGTGGCCGGCCTCGAGAAGAAGAACCGCTTGCTCAACGAGCACGAGCGCAAGGTCACGGCGTTTCACGAAATGGGCCACGCCTTGGTGGCCCGCGCAATTCCCGGCACCGATCCGGTCCACAAGGTGTCGATCATCCCGCGCGGAATCGGAGCACTCGGCTACACCATCCAGCGGCCCACCGAGGACCGCTTCCTGATGTCGAGCGGCGAGCTGATGGACAAGATGACCGTTCTCCTGGGCGGGCGCGCGGCCGAATCCATCGTCTTCGGAGAGATCTCCACCGGCGCCGCCGACGATCTGACGAAGGCCACCAACATCGCCCGTAGCATGGTCACGCGCTACGGCATGGACGAGAACCTGGGCATGGTGTCACTCGAAAGCGAGCGCTCAACATTCCTTCAGATGCCCGGCGAATATCTCACTCCGCGACGCGACTTCTCCGAGCAGACCGCTCGGGAGGTGGACTGCGCTGTGCGCGATCTCATCATGCAGGCCTTCGAGCGCGCCGCCGGCATCCTGAAAACCCATCGCGACGCGCTCGCCGAGAGCGCGGAGCGGCTACTCGAGAAAGAGACGCTCCGCGGCGACGAGCTGCCGATGCTGATCGCGGAACCGGGCCCGCAGACCCGTTAGCTCACCCTCTCTTCGACTGACTCCTGAGGGCGAACGCCGTGTCCGTCACGTTGAGTAGGGCGCGAAGTTCCGCGAGACGCGCCGCTTACTCGGCCTGAAGTTGGATCCCGACCGATCTCGTAAAGCCCTCATGCGACTCTTTCTAAAAATCCAGTTCGGGAAAGACGACTGGGATACCTACGAGCAGGTCGCTCGCTGGCCCTACTGGGCCAGGCGTGGGTAAGCTACGTGAGGACAGGCGCTGGCTGCTCTGCCTTGCCCTGCCCCGCGCTCGTTAGCATCGAGAGAAAGTCGCCCTCCGTAAGAATGCCGACAATCCGTTTGTTTCGCATGACCGGCAGACATCCAATCTTTTTTTCCAACATGATTCGGGCGGCATGAACGAGAGGCGTATCCGAAGCTACGGTCGTCACATCACTGCGCATGACGTCCTTCACCGGCATGGTATCGAGCGCTTTATGGTGAGACGCCTCTCCTTGCCCGAGCGACCAGGCCAGCGCGCCGTAGAAAATATCCCGATGGCTAACGATGCCGGCGACCGCGTCGCTGTTGTCGTCCTCTACGACGACAACGTGGCGAAACCCTCCGACCTTCATGAGCTCGTCGGCAACCAATAGCATGTCGTTTCGTTGGACGGTCTTGACGTCCCGCGTCATCTCGTCCTCCACGCACAGATCATCTCCAACTCTCAATAGAGTCTTGTCCGCAGGGCGTGGAGCCTCGGCGGTCTTGGGCGATCCAATCTCTCCCGCGTCCGCGCCCCGTTGTGTCGCATCGCCGAACTCTTCGCGCGCCCTCTCGAGCAGCTCGTCGCACTCCTCCTTCAGGCGGTTGATCTCGCGCTCGAAATCGGCGAAGGAGGCACAATCCTCGGTGAGCGTGGGGGCGCCTTGCCCTTTGAGATAGGAACGAGCCAGGACCAAGTAGACTCGCGCCAAGCGAGCGTCACCCGCCTCACCGGTAATATCGAGTCCTAAATTCATCGTCTCCGCCATCGCTCTGCCCTCCTCGCCCCGCTGTGTTGCCTGACGCCATAGCGTAGTCAATTTCGATTGTTTCGGTGCCGGAGTTCTAGCCCGGAGTTTGACCCAAGTGGGCCCTGATTTCGAGGATGCGCCGCGTTGCGTCGATCACCGTGTCGGAGTTCAGGCAGATCGAGAGGAACGCAGAGCGGGCTGACCTGGAGGTCCTCGGTGGCCTGGGAAATGGGGCAAGGTCAGAGAGCCATTCAACCGGAACGAATCTCTTGGTGAAAAATGCAGGCTAGGGATCGGATTCCGAAAATTCGCCCAGGCGAACGACGACTTCATGCCGATTTCCGTCAACGGGAACCCGCACAGCGCGTTCGATCAATCTTCGATCATCGACAAAAATCTCCCGCACCCCACTCCCGACAGCGTCCGGGTTCTCGATCCGGATCTCGAGTGTCCCGCCCGGGAAGCGCATCGCAATCCGGCACTCTGCCCATTCCTTGGGAATTTTCGGATCGATTTCGAGTTCATCCCCCACTCTTTTGATTCCCAGGATGGCTTCGACGCCCAGGCGCCACGCCCAGGCGGCGGCACCCGTATACCAGGTCCAACCACCGCGCCCCGTGTGGGGCGGCGCGCTGCAAATATCCGCGGCAATCACATACGGCTCAACCGCGTAGCGAACGGCATCCTCGTGCGTCGAAGCGTGAGAGATGGGATTGATATAGCGGAAGATCTCTGCGGCGCGATCTCCATTACCTGTCTTCGCGAAAGCCCAGGCAAGCCAGGTGGCGGCATGCGTGTACTGACCACCATTCTCCCGCATACCGGGTGGATAGGACTTGATGTAACCCGGATCGCGTCGCGTGGTGTCGAACGGAGGCCAGAGTAGACAGACCAGCTTCTCTTCGTCGCGCACAAGCTCGCGATCCGCAGCGTGCAGAGCGAGATCCGCGCGATCCGGTGGTGCTGCCCCGGAGAGAATCGCCCACGACTGTGAGATCGAATCGATGCGGCATTCTTCAGAATTTTTCGATCCCCAGGGAAACCCCTCGTCGTCGAAGGCGCGTAGATACCACTCGCCGTCCCAGCCTTCACGTTGCACAGACAGCGTTAGAGAGCGCGCGCGACGACGCCAGGTGGCCGCTCGGGATTTATCGGATCGCATTTCGCATAGCTTGGCGAAATCATTCATGGCGCTGATCGCGAACCACGCCAACCAGATGCTTTCGCCGATCCCACGATCACCGACACGGTCCATGCCGTCGTTCCAATCGCCATTTCCAATCAGTGGAAGACCGTGTGCCCCGCTCGTCACACCCCGTTCGAGTGCCCGCTCACAATGTTCGAAGAGCGAGCGAACTTTCTGTGCTTATGTCGAATTGCGCATAGCGGTCACGCTCCTTCTCGCCGAGGGGCGGCGCTTCCAGAAACGGAATCTCGACGTCGAGGATTGCCCGATCACCGGTGGCTCGTACGTACTCGGCTGTCACGAACGGCAGCCACAGGAGATCGTCCGAGCAGCGTGTTCGTACACCTCGATTACCGGGCGGATGCCACCAATGCAGAACATCACCCTCAATGAACTGGCGTGCCGCACAAGCGATGATGTGGTCCCGTACTCCCTCGGGATCCACATGGATGAAGGCAAGTCGATCTTGAAGCTGATCGCGAAATCCGAAAGCGCCACTCGATTGGTAGAACCCAGAGCGGGCGAGGATTCGCGACGAAAGCGACTGGTAGAGGAGCCAGCGATTGATCATGAGATCGAAAGTGCGATCTGGAGTCTCAACGCAAATACCGTCGAGCATCTGATCCCAATATTTTCGCAATTCGAGCCAGGCGCGATCTGCCTGCTCAGCTTTGCTCCAGTGTCGCGCCAGCTCACAGGCTCGATCGCGATCGCGGCCCTGACCCAACACGAATAGAACATCCACCTCTTCATCGGGATCGATATCGAGATGAATCTGCAATGCCGCACACGGGTCGCCACTCGTCTCTACTCGATCGCTCAAGCCGAAACGGCTGAGACCAGCCGGGCACTCCAATTCGCCCTCGCGACCGATGAATTCGGAGCGATCTGCGGTGACGCCATGCGGGATCCTATCGGAAACCAGAAAAGCCGTACGGTCGGCAAAATCGGCGTTCCAGCTGCAGCGTGCCAGAAGAGCGTGTTGAGTGGAATCGTATTCGGTGGCGACGAAGGACTGTGTGGTACGGCGGCTCCCTCCGAGGACCCACTCGGCATAATACGTAGACGTGATGCGCCGGATACGCCCGCTCGCATTGCGGAGTCGCAGTCGGACGATCTTTACCGGCGAATCCACGGGCACGAATACACGGAGCCTCTGCTCGAGACCATGGCTGTGATGACGCCATTCGCTGTAACCAGCTCCGTGAGTCACCTGATAGGGAGACGCGTCTCCCGCCGGTTGCGGAGTGGGCGTCCAAACCTCCGCAGTTTCTTCATCGCGCAGATACAGAATCTCGCCCGGACGGTCCGTTACCGGATCATTACTCCAGGGCGTGAGTCGATTTTCAGCGCTGTTGAGAGACCAGCTGTAACCCAAACCCGCCTCCCTGACGAGGCAGCCGAACTCTTTGTTGGCCAATACGTCACACCAGGGAGCCGGAGTCGATTCTCCAGTCTCGAGGTGAATCAGATACTCGCGGCCGTCCCGGCTAAAGCCGCCAATTGAGTTGTCAAAAAGAAGATCGCTCGGGCGTTCGAGAATCGATGCTGGGTTCCCCGCGTGCGCGGGGTGGGTAGAAACGAAGGGCGGTGGATAGGCTGGTATGTCGTGGCGTCCAGCCAATGAGTCTTCGAGATCCTGGCCACCCGTATCAAGAATCACGCGAGCGGAGACCTCGAGCAGGTTCCTCTCCTCTTCCACCATCTGGTCGGCGCGAAGCAGGTGGACGCCACCATCTCTCCCCATCCAGTCATCGGTGCCCAATTCACGCAATATCCGCCGTAGCTCATCGAGATCGTCGCTCGCATAGCTGGACGCGCTGCTCGAAAGAACGACCAGATCAAACGCAATTCCACGGGCTTTCCACAACTGATTTGCACGCACGAGTTCTCGCAAAAGCTTCGAGTCCTGTGCGGCGGGTAGGTGCAACAAGAGGATTGGAAGATCACCCGAAATGCCGAAAGACCAGAGCCGCGACTGGCCCAGGCGGTTGAGGGCTACTCGACGGAGCGCACAGCGGAGAGCCGAGTTCGGTTGTATCAGGCGAGAGAACAGCTGCTGGAATCGGGGCAATTGACCGGGGGAAATCTCGAGTCGGTGCGCCTCCCATCGGGCTTCGTTCTCTGCCTCTTCGCGCACCCAATCCAGGGCTGCCAGTGTGTCGAATCGCTCTGCGCTTTCGAGAAGAGATTCGCGAGATCCCGAAACGAGCGTTACAAATGCGATCCGCTCGGTAGAGTGCGGGGCGATTTCGACGCCAACCTGCAAGCTCATGATGGGATCGATGCCAGAGCCTACGGTTCCGGACAGGGGGCCACCGGCCAAGGCGGGATGGCGAGTGCTTCCGGAGCGCCCAATGAAGCGAGATCGATCGCCCTCCACCCCGCGGAATGTCGTGGCGCTCCTATCATACACCACCCGGTGAAGTAGGTGAGGAGGGTGCTGGTCGGGCGTACGCGATCGGCGCCGAAAGGCGAGAGCATTGAAAGCCGGAAGATATTCGCTTTCCACGAAGAGCTTGCTGAAAGCCGGATGCTGCTCATCTTCAGCAGGTGGTGCCAGAACGACTTCCGCGTAGCTGGTGAAGATCAACTTGCGAGTTTTGAATGTGTCGTTACGAATCGTGACCATGCGAATTTCAACGTCATCTGTAGGCGCCACGGTGATCTCGGTGGACAGGGTTATGCCGTGATCACGTCGATGAAACTCGACAGCGTGAGAATGAAATACGACGTTGGGTCTCTCCCCGCTGTGGCCAACCGGTCGACGCCCAACGGACCAGACTGATCCATCGTCTTCGTCGCGAACGTAGATCCACAGTCCATTTGCATCGAGTACGGAGTCGGGAATCCAGCGAGTGAGTGCGATACCCAACCACGACAACCCACCTCCGCCCGAGTCGGTGATCAGGCTGCTCAGACGCCCATTTCCGAGAACCTGCACTTCGGGAAACGCACCAGACTGAACCGGCTGCCAGGCGTGGAGTCGTGGAGCTTCGGGGAGTTGTATCGGAGCTGCGACTTCGACCTTGGCGTCGAGTGGTGTCTCTACCGGCAATCCCAACGGCGCGCGCTCGTGAAGCAGAAGATCGGCGCTCTCGACTCGCCGATCGGAGTGGAACCGCCTTGGCAGCGGAGCATCGCACAGAAAATTATCCAACCCAGCCAGAAGCATTCCCTGGTGATGCGCCATGTAGGAACGCACAATCGCGTGGCTCGTGGCGCCCGCCAACCGTTCGGGCGTGAAGTCGATCGCTTCGTAAAACCCGTAATCTCCGATCATGGAGAGGTCTCTCAATCGTTCGAAATTGCGTATTGCGGTGCGCGGATAGAGGGGCAGCGCCAGCCCCGTCGCGTATGGAGCCACGACGAGATCCTCAGCCAATCCGCGTCGAAGGCCGAGTCCGGGCACTCCGAACGCGCGGTACTGATAGTGTTGATCGACGCTAACAGCCGCAAAACCGGACTCCGAAATCCCCCACGGGACTTCTCGCTTTGCGCCGTAATCGATGTGAGCGGAAACGGCCGCGTACTGACTCTCCGAGAGGAGCGTTCCCTCCTGGCTTCCCATCAGCAGGGTCGGCATCAGGTACTCGAAAAGAGTTCCACCCCATGAGAGCAGAACATCTGAACCGGCCTGACGCGTCATGGGCCGTCCGAGCGCGAACCAATGCTCCACTGAAACCTGGTGGGTTGCGATGGCAATGAAACTCGCGAGTCTCGCCTCGGACGCGAGCAGATCGTAATGGTGCGGATCCGGTCGATTGGAACTCAGGTTGAAACCTATGAAAAAGAGGCGGTCTGCTTCATCGTAAAGCAGACGGAAATCCATCGACTCTGCCAACGATTCTGCAGCGCGGGTGAGATCATGCAATTCACTACCCATATTGGCGCCGTTGGAAACCCCAGTAGCAAACGCCTGCTGCAACTTTTCGATCCAACTCTCGATGGCAATTCGATCTTTGCATGCGAAGTCAAAGCCCGCCGTCGATTCTTGGAGGGAATCGAGAAGAGCACCGGCTCGAACGCCATATCGGGGGATGTCGGAGAGTGATAGATCCGCTGGAAGCAGACGATTGAGTTCTCGTGCGGCTTCCGCGAGATATTGTTGGGCGCCAGCATCTTCCAGCTTCGGGAGCCCGGAGAATAGAAGGTTGTGCCATGGCAACAGCAATTCGAGGTCTTCGCGAATTTCGCCCAGATGCTCAGCAATTCGGTCAATCCAGATTTGAAGCGCACGCAGAGTGGATCGGCCCATTGATGAGCCGCTCGCCTCGATTGACTCCTCCAGTAGATCGCCAAGCCTGCTGATCTGATCCTGATCGAGTACGGAATCCCATAGCTCTGGGTGGTTGCGCGCCCGCATGGCGGCCGTCGTCAGGTTCGAAATCCAATCCCTGAGAGATCTGCTCATCGGATGTTTTTCGCCCGAACCCAAAGACCACCCGGTCTCTTCGAGAATCCCCAGAATGTCGACCAGACCGTCCCAACGCGCAGGCGCAATGATCGGCGCACCGCGCATCTCAATGCAGCCTTGAGACAACGTGAGAAGCGCGCAAGCGAGATTTCCACTGTCGACCGTTGAAACATAACGAGGCTGGAGGGGCGCCAGGCTCTGCGTGTCATACCAGTTGAGCAAATGTCCGCGAAAACGCTCGAGTCGTCCCATGGTCTCGAAGCTGTTGCGAAGCCTGCTGCTGAAATCTCGGAGTCCGATGTAACCGAGGTCCCAAGCTGCCAGACTGGAGAGGAACATCATGCCAATATTGGTCGGAGAAGTCCGCTGCGCGATATCTGAACCCGGCCCTTCCTGGCAGTTATCGGGTGGCAGCCAATGATCATCTGGCCCGACGAACGTTTCGAAGAACAACCAGGTGCGTCGCGCAACCCGACGCAGAAATGCGATCTGACGCCGATTGAGCGGTTCCTGGCTGATTTTCGGGCGTTGGCCAATCCAGTAGGCAATTTCGGGAGAGAGCAACCACGCCAAAAGAAGCGGTGCGGCGGCTGGCAAGGAGCTCGGTTGCCAGAAAGCGATGGCTGCGAACAAGAGCAATGCCAACAGAGGCGCGGAAGCCATCTCGCGCCAGTAATGTTGTCTTGAATCGTCGGTCGCCAACTCACTCGCAGTGTGTGCGGCCGTGGTCCATTGCAGCAGGTTGCGCCCGGTGACGTGCATTCGGATCGAGGTGCGCAGCGCTGCATCCAAAATAACTACGGATTCGAACGGAAGAAACGCCACCATCAACAACCAGCGACCAGCGCTCTCCTCCAGGCCTCGGGCGACACGAACGATCGCGTCGGATATCGGGATTCGCCGCCACTGATGGACCAGACCACTTGCGAAATCAGTCACCAGGTGGCCAGCAGGGGCGAGAGGAGCGAGTAACGTCCAAAAAATTGCGTTTCCCGGAAGCCATAACCAGCCAGCCGTCAAGAGCAAGAATAACGCGGGAGCAATCATGCTGCGCCGAAGGTTGTCGGCGATCATCCAGCGATCGACCATCGAGAACGGACTCGCGATCCGATTACCGCTTTCACTCGGAATTCGACTGGAAAGCCAGGGCTGAAGTTGCCAATCTCCGCGAACCCAGCGATGTAAACGCCGCGCGTATGCCAGGTAGTGAGGCGGATAATCCTCGTAGAGAACGATATCGGACGCCAACGCGACCCGCGCGTGTAGTCCCTCGAAGAGATCGTGACTCAAGAGTGCGTTTTCGGGAGCACGACCCGTCAGGCTACGCCGAAAAGCTTCTACATCGTAGATTCCTTTGCCCACATAGATACCGACGCCAAGCAGATCTTGATAGGCGTCCGAGACCGCGCGACTGTAGATATCGATCGCGGTATCACCGCAGAACAAGCGGTTGAACAGCGAGGGGCGCCCGCCTTTGGGCGCCATGGCGATCCGTGGTTGAATGATCGAATAGCCCCTTGCGGGCTTTCCATCTCTGTCATTGAATCGCGCTCGGTTCAAGGGGTGGGCCAGCGTTCCTACCAAACGCGCTGCCGTATCGCGGGGAAGCTGTGTGTCAGTATCCAAGGTGATGACAAAACGAACATTGCGAAGCCCCTCGTCCCGGCCTTCAAACAGGGCGAGATCTCGTACTGGTTCTCCTACCAGGAACTGATTGAATTGCTCGAGCTTGCCTCGCTTGCGCTCCCAACCCATCCAGCAGTGTTCTTTCGGGTTGTACCGCCGATTGCGATGGAACAAATAGAACGGCCCGTCGTCTTCACTTGAGCCGTGATGGGAGTTCAGCCGCCGGATCCCGTTGACGGTGCGTACGACCAGCGCATCGTCGTCGGGCATCGTCTCGGAAGAAGCGTCGACGCAGTCGCTTAGCAACACGAATCGCAGACCAGGGTCCGGATTACAGAGATACCGACACTCGATCTGATCGAGTACATGGTCAACTTCTTTGGCGCTGCCCAGCAGCGTCGGAACGACCACGGCAGTCGTAAATTCGAGATCAATTCCGTCCGTGAAATCGATTTTGGGAAGCACGCAGGGCGGGTGAAACAATGCGACCGCCCAATTAACAACCGTTACAGCAAGCATCGAGGCAGGAAGTGCGGCCAGAAGAAGAGTCCCGATCCAGCCAATGACTGTCGCATCGACTACGTGTAGATAGATGACCGGCGGAGCCAGGATCGCCATCGTGACCAACCCCAGGGAGACGAGGTAACCAGTCGCGGCGTGTCGTTGAATGAGCCGATACACGCGATCGCGAAAGCGGAGCCTGAACCCGATCGATTCTTCGAATTCTTCCCTGCCTGAGTCCACCAACCAAAAACCGATATGTGTGCATTCAGAGTCGACAGAATCGCCAGAATGAAGCCCCGAGCGGCGCGAGTGATCGACAGCGCGCTCCGCAATCTCGAGTTCTGTGTACTTGGTGCGGCGAGCGAATTCTTCGACCACCGCTCGATAGCGATTGCGTGTTTCCGCATCCATGCGGAGGTAGATGCCAGCGGGGTCTTCTGCGAAAATCCGCTCGACAACGCTGGTTTTGCTGACCAGCTCGGGCCACGAGATTTCGGAAATGATCCGGAGTAGCCGGGTCAACCGGGCCACGCACTCTGTATCGTCAAGCAGCGAGTCGGCCGATGGATGGCGGAGCAAGAGGGCAACGCACGAGAGGCGCTTCGAGATGTGGATCGAGCCGCGCCAGCGCAGAAGTGAGCTCTTCGAGAGAGCACAGACGCAACATCACCGGAAGAGCCCAGAGCTCAGAGATATCCAGCGGAGTGGCTTCCTGATAGGCGTTCAAGAACCGCGCGATCAACTCGGGTGTGAGCTGGAGATTCGCGACATCGAGCATCCCACACGCGACTGCGTAGATTCGCGGAGGGCCCCAGGCCCTTTTGGCCCCTCCAGGACCGGCAACTGGGCGTAGAACGAGGCCGGGCAGATCCTCCTCGATTTGACGGATTGCCCGTTGAACGAGATAGCTGTTGTCGAGAAACCACTCTGCGGCTTTGGCGACCGAGGTATCCGGCTTCGACAAACGCATCTGCGCTTGCTCAAGCCAGTCTGACATCTCTGGGATCCTTACTAGAGAGGCGAGTGGCTCGGGACGACCGGCCGAAATGTGATGGCTTCGGGCCAGCTCCAGCGCGGTGACCTCGACCAAGCCGACGTGATCGCCGCGGCTCTGGACGCTCACGCCGTCATGGCGCTCGGTAGGCGCGCAGGCACGTCATGCGGCATGGAGGATGCGCGATCCTCTCGGAGCTTGGGCGTCGTGCGGTTGCGCGTGAGAAGCAGCGGAACTCGAGCGTGCGCAACGAGGTGGGCCGCCACACTACCCAGCGCCCGATCCGTCGCACCGGTCGCCCCGTGGGCGGATAGCACCACCAAGTCGATCGCCTCGTCATGGATGAAGCGCAACAATTCATCGCGCGGGTTTCCCCTGCGACTCAAGTAGGTCCGTATCCGAAATCGCGAGTCCTGCAGATAGGTTTGGATTTCCGCGAGGTAGTCGCGCGCTACGGATTCATTGCGCGCGATCACGGCTTCTTCCAGTGCCCGATCCTCCGCTGTCGGCGGTCCACTTCGCATCAACTCAGGTGCCGCGACCACGTGGGCGAGTACGATTTCGGCATGGTGCGCGATGGCGAGCTGTGCTGCAATCGGCAACACACTCTCTGCGTGAAGCGAACCATCGAGTGGTACCAGGATCCGCTTGTAGAGCGCTTCCTCCGCGAGCGCTTGACCCGGCTCGCCGGCGGGGACCACCAGAAACGAACCACTGGATCCATCGATCAACTTGTACGCTGTGCCGGAAAGGCCACAACTCGTGCGCCCTTTCTCCCCGTGTGTCGAAAGGATCGTCAGATCGACCGCGTGGCATTGGCTCCACGTCTGGATTTCCTCGAACGCTCGACCCTCCGCGAGAGTTGTGGAAACTTGCAGATCCTGGTAAATGGATTTCGATCCAACCTCGGTGAGGTATCGCCTCGCCTCCTGTCGACGCAAACGCCACTCCACTGCATCAGCAGGATGCGGAAGCCCCTCCTCGCTGCCCGACTCCAGTATGTGGATCAACGTAAGGCGCGCCCCCCAGGCTCTCGCGAGCGCGGAGGCATGGCGAATCAGGCGCTCGGACTCTGGGGAACGATCCAGACACACCAGCAAGTGATGTGGAATACCCTTTTCCGGGCGCGGAGTCTCAGGATCCTCTGACGCACGCCGCCCGGTTAGAACACCCCCCGGCTCGATCTCACCAGCCGCCAGCCAGTGCGGCCAACCACGAGAATCCGCGTAGAATCGAATCGCGTGTCCTTGATCATCGGACGATCCCTCCTGTTCTTGCCATCCCCCCGCCTGTACTCATCACGCATCAATTCCGAACAGCTTATGGGCATCTTAGCGCAACCCACCCCATCACATCATTAAGCACGGCGCGGGGCCAAACAACCCGTCAACGGCCACGTCTTGAGATCTCCAGCGCACCGGAGCGAGAAAGCCGCGCCAAGCAGTGTTCCAACGACTGCATCGGACTCAGTGGTGGTTGCTGGAATCACGCACGGGCTCGCACCGAGGCGCTGGCGCTGTATCGGGCACCGTAGGCAGAGCTAGTCGCACCCGTCGAGGACAGCATGCCTCGCACTGTGGAGAACAGCCCATCACGAGAATCGATAGAAAAACCCTGGCTGTCGCGCTTGCTACAGTCGGCGTGCCAAATACAGGCTTCGGGGTAGGTTTGAGTCGAGCGAGATGCGGAACAGTTCTGGAATTTCTGGGTGCAACCCAGACGGTTACGGGCAGTCGCTTTCTGCTCAGCACGCCGCGCGCTCGGGTTCTCGTCGATTGCGGGCTCTACCAGGGAGAGAAAGAATTACGAGAGCGCAACTGGCAGCCACTTCCCGTCGACGCCGATAGCATCGACTCCATACTGCTCACCCACGCTCACATTGACCACTCGGGGTACTTGCCTCGAATCACCCGAACCGGATTCCGAGGACCCATCTTCGCAACCCAACGCACCGCGGAGCTCTGTGAAATCGTCTTGCCGGACAGCGGCTACCTGCAGGAGGAGGAAGCCCGCTACGCGAGTGCCGCGGGTTATTCGAAACATTCCCCGCCGCTCCCCCTCTACACGCAGGAAGACGCGGTGGCCTGCCTAAAGCGATTTCGTAGCGTGGATTTCGACGATCGGGTCGAGGTCGCCGATGGGATCTGGGCGATCTTCCGCCAGGCGGGCCACATTCTAGGCTCGGCGAGCATCACACTCGAAGTCGAAGGCTCGCAGCGCGCCGCGTCACGTTCAGCGGAGACCTCGGTCGTCCGAATCACCCATTCCTTTGCGCGCCTGCCCCACCAGCTGACGCGCATAACATCGTGATCGAATCGACCTACGGCGACGAAGAACACTGCGAGAGCAACCCAGAACAGCGACTCGGGGCAGCCATTCAGAATGTGGTCGATCGAGCGGGAGTCGCTGTGATTCCGGCGTTCGCGGTGGATCGCACGGAGGTCGTCCTCTTTCACATCAAGCGACTCATCGAAGCCGGGAAAATTCCTTCGCTTCCGATCTACGTCGATAGCCCGATGGCGCTCGCCTCCCTCGAGGTCTACCGCAACGCGATTCGAGAAGGTGACGGGCAGATCCGGCCCGAGCTCCGAGCAGATCCGGACATCCTCCGGCCGGACGACCTCACGGAGGCGCGAACGGTCGAAGCCTCCAAGGCCATCCGCAAGGTTCGAGGGCGGCGATGATCGTCTCCGCTTCCGGCATGGCGACGGGAGGGCGTGTCCTGCATCACCTCGCGCAGCGCCTCCCCGACTCTCGCAATTCGATCATCTTCGTCGGTTTTCAAGCGGCGGGAACCCGAGGGCGCGCCCTGATCGACGGTCAGCGAGAAACCAAACTTCTCGGTCGCCACATCCCGTGAGATCGGAGATCGTCGATCTCAGCAGTTTCTCCGTTCATGCCGATCAGAGCGAGCTTCTCGGTTGGCTGCGCGCTGCGCCGAATGAGCCCGATGCCGTCTATGTGGTCCACGGTGAGGCGCGCGCTGCGTCAGCGTTGCGCGATGCAGTGAGGGAGCAGCTCGGGTGGTGCGCGGCCGCCCCAAGTATCGCGAGCGTGTCCTCGCGATTCCCGCCGAATCGACTTGATCTCTCACCGGAGACGCCGACAGATTCGATGAATCTGCTTCTGTTGATACTCGCGCTGCTCGGCCTCTGGGCGGGCACCGAACTCGCGGTGCGACAAGCCTGCGCCTGGCGGCGGCGCTCGGCCTCTCCCCGATGTTCGTGGGATTGACGATCCTTGCAATCGGAACCGACCTACCCGAATTGATCCTGTCGATCGAAGCCGGATTCAGCGGTTGGGCGGCGTCGAGACCTCCGGTCTGGTCATTGGCAACTCGATCGGGAGCGGCCTGGCGAATATTGGTTTCGCGTTCGGAGTGACGGGCCTCTTCGGCTACGTGACGTTGGGGAAACGCCAGTCCTGGAACACCGGTATCATGCTTCTGGGTTCCATCGCGCTTTTCTTCCTGGTCGGTGCGGATGGGGAACTAACACGCATCGATGGCGGTGTCCTGATCACCGTCTACCTGATCTACTTCGCGACCACGGTTCGGCGCGAGCAAATCGGAAAATCCTCCCGTGAATCCAAAGCGACTGTGGGCTGGATCGGAATCGGTGCCCTTTGTCTCGTGGGTTTCTTGATCATCGCGGCCGCTTCCCATCTGGCGATCACGAGCGCAGTCGCCCTGGCCAAAGAATGGGGGGTCGAGCAGACCTTCATCGGAATCGTGCTGATCGGTATCGGAACGAGCCTTCCGGAGCTCGCTGTCTCACTGAACGCGGTCTTCAAGAAACAAGGCGCGCTCTCGGTAGGCAACATCCTCGGCAGCAATATTTTCAACATGCTCGTAGCGCCCGGAGCTGCCGCCGTGATTGCTGGACTCGACATCGACTCGCCTTCGATGTTCACAATTGACCTGTCAGCCCTGCTGGTGATCAGCTCCCTCGCACTCTACTTCTTCCGCTCGCGCAAGGGGCTGCAGAGGAGAGAAGCGCTCACGCTCGTCATCGTTTACATGACGTATATCGCGCTAAGAACGCTCTTCTTAGGCGATTGATGAGCAGCAATGGCGAGCTCGACCGACGCCCTGACGA
>PVMK01179205.1_pt1 | contig 16122 bp, 13 predicted proteins | sample 1853481 | NCBI WGS metagenome assembly PVMK01 (sample SAMN08533507, study PRJNA380276) | Marine sediment metagenome, whole genome shotgun sequencing project.
GGCCGGGCCGCAGCTCGAGTGCCGCCTCGAAGTGTTCCTCGGCCTCTCGCTCGCGGCCCAACTTCAACAGCGCGCGTGCTCGTCCGAGGTGTGCGCGGTGTACGTCGGGCCGAATCGCGAAAACCGAGCGTACGCGTCGGCCGCCTCCTCGAAGCGCTCTTCGCGAAACAGATATCGCCCGAGGTTCGTCTGGGCCATCCAAGAGTTGGGATTCTTGGCAATCGTGTCTCGCCACAGCGTTTCCTCGCTCTCGTAGATGCGGCTCTGGTTCCAGGTCAAACTCGCCAGAGACGGCCAACACGAGAGCAGCCGCGATCCTCAGATTGCGGGTTCCCAGAGATGTGCGAGCGCGGAGCAACTGCGTGGTGCCCGCGCTCAACAGCACAATCGGACCGACGCTGGCCATGTATTGATAGTGGTCCGCCACGTAGGTGTACCAGAAGGTAAAAAGCGGGACGAATCCGAGTAGCGGCGAGAGCGACGCGACGAAGAAGATCGCTGCGGCGAACGGAGTTCGCCCGACTGCACGCCGCCAGCGCCAGAGTAACCAGAGAAGCACCGCACCCGCGATCGCCCAGCTGTACTGAAGTGGCTGGCTCGGGTCGATCTCGAACTTCGGGTAACTGAATGTGAGCTGCGTCGGCCAGAACAACTTTCCGAGATAGAACCAGATCGCGCGGGTGGCGATGAGAAACGATTCGATGAACGAGATGCTGAATCGATCGCCCACTGTTCCGATGTGATGACGCTCCCAGTAGGTGATGACGACACCCAGCCCAACGCCAAGCGCAAAAAACGGCATGACGTGCGCGATGCGACGGCGATCGATCGGAACTCCGCGCAGCCAGAGCAAGAGCAACTGCGCGGCGGGTAATGTACAGGCCGTGGCTTTGCTCGAGAGCGCGAGCGCATAGAAGATCAGCGAGACCGCATAAAAACGCCGCCCGGAGCCTTCGCGCGGCTCGATGAAACGCAGCCATGCGAGTAGCGAAGCGAGCGAGAAGAACAGCGCCATCACGTTCTTGCGCTCGGTGATCCACGCGACGGATTCCACGTGCACCGGATGCAGGGCAAAGACGGCCGCCGCGAACCAGGCACCCGAGACGTCGAGCCGCCGCAACAGGAGCCACAGCAGCAGCGCGTTGGCGGCATGGAACAGCACGTTGATGAGGTGGTAACCGAACGGGTCGAGCGCCCACAGTCTGTACTCGATCCGAAAGGCCGTGTAGACGAGCGGGAAGTATTGCGACGGCGCATCCATCGACAACCAAATGCGCTCGAAACCATCGGGCGTGTGGAGAAGTGGGTTCTCCGTCACGTAGTCGTCGTCGTCCCAGATGAAACCCGCGCGCAGCGCGGGCCCATATGCGGCGAGGACCATTCCCACCAGCAACACAGCGAGAAGTGCCCCTTTCACCCTGGGCTGGTCGATCAGGCGTTCAGACATCCACCGCGCCGCTCCGATTCATCCGAACAACATCGGACAAACACCATCATTCGAGAATTTCGAGCGTCTCGCCTTCGAGTCGCAATCCCGAAGACAGGATCGCTGAACCCGTCTCAGTGACGAAGAGTGCTTCGACATCGGGAAGCTCCTCCACGAGTTCGATTCCTTCATCACTTCCCATCACGAAAAGAGCCGTCGCCAACGCATCCGAATCCACCGCGTGCGTGGAAAACACCGTCACGCTCGTCAAGCCGCTCACGGGCTGCCCGCTTCGCGGGTCGAGAATGTGAGAATAGCGGTGACCACCGACCGAAATAAACTGCGCGTAATCGCCCGAAGTCGCGACAGCTCGATTCGAAATTGGTGACACCGCCAACAGGCCGCTTCCGCGCGGGTCGCGAACTCCCACCTGCCAGGGCGTCGCGCCCCGCGCCCCACGGACGATCAGGTCCCCCCCCGCGCTCACGATGAAGTTCTCGACGCCAGCTGCCAGCAGCAGTTCCGCAGCGCGATCTGCCGCAAACCCCTTTCCGATGGCGCCAAATCCGAGACGCATGCCGCTCTGGGGCAGAAAGAGGGTCTCCTCTTCTATGAGAATCTTCTTGAACCCTACTCTAACAAGCTCCCTCTGTATCTCGATTTCTGTCGGAAGCTTCCCTTGCGTTCCAGCGCGCTTCCAGAGATCGAGCAGCGGCGCAGCGGTCACGTCGAACGCGCCGCCGGTCCGACCGGCCCAGGACACGGCGATTTCAACCAATGCCCGGAGAGTCCCACCGACCGCAACGGGAGCAAGGCCCGCCGCCCGATTCACCGCCGAGGTTTCGCTCTCGGGATCCCAGCTGCTGATCTGTTTTTCGAGTTCAGCAGTCGCTTCGAGCGCCTCGCTCAGCAGATCCTGGGTTGCGGCCTGGCGGTCTTCCGGTACCCACGCGGCAATTTCGAACGAGGCTCCCATCAGTGGGCGCGAAACCCGTACCACGGAATCCGCGGCCCCCTCCCCCTCCTCGATCAGGCGCTCGAGATGGATCTGCTGCGAAACCGCGTAGACGTCGGGCGTGATTCCCAGCAGGCGCAGCTGTCGACCGCCGTGCTCGGCCGAAAACGCATCGGCATCCGCGGGGTCGAGAAAGGAGACGAAGGAACTGCCCATCGCGCCGTGCTTTTCACTCTCGATCACAAAGACCGCGTCCTGGGCTCGAATCCAATGATCCGAGTAGTTGCCCCAGGGGCGATCCGCGAAATCCTGAACATAGAGTTCGAGGATCCGCTTGCGCCGGATCCGATCCGACCACTCTGCAAACGCCTCGCGCGCTTCGCAATAGAACGTTCTCCGACCATCCCGCCAGAGAATCTGGGCTTTGGGGCCGTCGTAATCCCTCAGGATCATGCCATCGATCGCGCACACTTCCGCACCCGTCAGTGCCTGGGGCGCGGCGGCGTCCCGCTCGTCCGTTTTCTGGCCGCATCCGAGCGCGGCCGCAACCGCGAGCGCACAGCCAATCGCTCGCAGGCTCACAATTCGCCGCGCAGCAGTCGTCGGCGAGCCACCAACGCCAAGCCGATCGGAACAGCCGTCCAGATCACAAGAGCCAACAGACAGAACGGAATCGAGAGCACACCCGTTCCGAGACCAAAGATCTCCGCGGCATCCGTCGGCAACAACCTCAGAATGGCGGCGATCCGAAACGCTTCAGCTGGATTCAACAGCAAGATGCCCTGGGCGGCTGCATCCGGGAGGCCGCCCTCGGTTACCACCTGAACGAACACAAAGGCCAGATCAAAAACGAAGACGAAGAACACCCAGAGCACCACGCACGCCGCGATCGCGACGGTTCGATCACGCACGATGCAAGAGATCGCCAAACCGAGCGAAACACAGCTGAAGCCCAACAGAAGCGAGAGGATTGAAAGCTCGATCAGCGCCGCAACTGGAATGCCGCCACTGGCGACTGGAGCGGCAGCTGCCGCGATCCCAACCACGATCGCGATGCCGAGGATCGAGCAGAAGCCGAGCCACTTGCCCAGAATCAGATCCCGATACACGATCGGGTACGAGAGGAGCAGATCCAGCGTTCCCTGCTCCCGCTCGGCGAGCACTCCAGCATAGGAGAGCACGAACGCAAACAGCGGAACGGCGTACATCTGCAGGTGGATCAGGGAAAGCAGTAATGCCCTCGCATCGACGGGACTCTCGAGTCCCGCAAAAGAGAAACCGATCCGAACCACGACCAGGTTCGCGACCAGCAGCAGGCCCGCGACGAGCGGCAGCCACAAGTTGACGATGTTCTTCTTCAACTCCCTCTGCGCGATCGCACAAACCGCAAGCGCGCTCATCGAGACGTCTCCATCAGCATCGCAACGTCCACATCATCAGCAGCATCATGACGCCCCCATTCAGCATCATGACGCCCCCATCAATTTGGAAAGCTCGTTTCCCTCGACACGAATGTTGCGGAGCCGAAGAGCCCGAGACGTGGCGGCCGACAAGACGCCAGCCACCGCTTGACCATCCAGTTCCCCCGCCAGTGAGGTCTCGCCCACCCGCTGCAAGCCCGGAGAGATGGCACACAGGGCCGCGCAGTCTGATTCGCTCAACGGTCGCTCGAAATGCAGCCAAACGGACTTGGTGTGGGCACCCAGTTCGTCGAGCAGTGCATCGATGCGCCCCTGCTTGCGGATTACACCGCCCGAGAGCAGTGCGACGCGATCCACGCGGCCCTGAATTTCAGCGAAGAGGTGACTCGACAGCACCGCCACCACACCGCGATCGAGCAGTTTGCGCACGGTTTCATAGAAGATGCCGACGCCCTCGGCATCGAATCCGTTCGAGGGTTCATCGAGAACGACTACCCGCGGCTCGCCAAGGACGGCCTGCGCGAGATTGAGCCGTTGTCGCATTCCCTTGGAAAGGTTCCGGATCTTCTGCGCCGCATGGGCTTCGAGGCCGACCCTTCGCAGCGCCCCGGCCACTTCGCCCGAATCCACTCGCTTCAACCGCGCCAGGAATGCGAGCGCGGCATCGGCACGCATTTCAGGATAGAGAAGCAGCGACTCGGGCATAAAGCCGATCTGCTGCTTGTATCGCGAGCGGTTCTCCGGCGATACCGGCCGACCTTCGAATCGCACGCTGCCGGTGTCTGGCGAATGGATGCCCACGAGAATCTTCAAGAGCGTCGTCTTTCCGCTCCCATTGTTGCCCAGCAGGGCCGTCAACTCTCCCGCCCCGAAAACGCAGCTCGCGCCGCGCAATACGGGCTCACCCGCCCGATAGGCAAACTGAACGTCCTCCACCTCCAACCGGGGCGAAGTCATAGAGTGGCGGGGCGCATCAACGGATATTGATCGATGATGACTGCCCCCCGGATGACGGGAAACTGGTTCTCGATCCGTTGCAGCAACCGCATCGATGGACTCTCCAGGATCACGCGTAGCACCGGAAAAGCATAGGCCAGTCGATCGCTCAACCGCGTCACGATGAATTTTCTGTCCCCAATTCCGTCTCGATCGCGATCCCAACCCACATAATGGGACCAATAGTTTCCCCGGGATTCGCCGTTCCAGTTTATGCTCTTCGCATCCAGGAACCTCACCTGTTGTCGGTTGTCGATAAAGTCGTTCTCCGTGACCTGATTGTCCTTGCTGCCATTGGACACGTGGGCAGCCAATTCATTGCGCGAAAAGCGGTTGCGGCGAATCACGTTGAAATAACTGCTCCCCAGGAACAAGCCATCAGCGTTTCGCTCGGAAACATTATCCTCAATTGAGCTGTAGAGAACATCGCGAAACAAGATGCCGTGCATGTCATTGTCGGATACCTGATTTCCGCTGACAATGAGCTCCTTGGAGTACATAATCGCGGCCCCGATCGCTGAATTGCGAACGCGGTTCCCGATTACCCGGCAGCGATGGCTGTACATGTAGTGAATACCGAAACGGGTATCAGACATCTGGTTGGCTTCGATCAGCACACCCTCTGAGTTGGAGATGTAGATTCCGTCGCGGCCGAGCTCGATCTCGTTTCCCCTTGCTACAGCATCCCGCGCGTTGAATAAGTGAATCCCATTGCCGCGATCAGAGAGAATCTTCTGTGTTGTTCCGACAATGCGGTTGCTTTCGATGATCGACCGATCCGCGCCGTTGACCCAGATTCCCCATGCGCATCGAAGCATTTCGTTTCCAATGACGGCTGCCCGTGCTGCAGTCGCTTCGATATAGATACAGGCATCGGTTTCGTTGATGTCGACCCCGCCATCGCGCAACACCAAGGCTTCGACCCGAACATCTTCTGCGAAAATGCGCAGGATCGTGCCGTGCCTGTCAGAGGTGAGCACCGCTCCAGACTCTCCCCGCAGCGTCAGCGGCACACGAATCTCGAAGTTTCCGCGATAGATTCCGGCTTCCAGTACGATTTCTGCGCCGGCCGGAGCGCTTTGCAGCGCGTCTACCAACGCCGCACCATCGCCGGATTCGATCCGAATCGGTTCGACGGCGCCAGCCTGGACGGGGGCGTTCAACAGCCACCATCCGATGATCAGGGCTCCCAGCAACCGAGGCCCCTCAACCCCCGGCTTCATAGTCGTTCCAGATCTCGATCTTGTGGAGAGGCGGGCATATCTTCGGGTCACGCATCGAGTTTATACATTCGAAGCAGCCTAGACACTCCGCGGGGTTGATTCTCCCTTGGTCGTCGATCGCGTGCGGCGCACATCCCCGGTTGCAGACCTTGCATTTCGAGCAGTAATTCCGCCGAGGGATCGGCTTGATCGGAAAGCGCGAAAACAATGCCAGGGCCGCTCCCAGCGGACAGAGGTAGCGGCAAAAGAAGCGTTCCATGACCAATGCCGCCAGGATCAGCGCAAACCAATAGACGACGAAGGGCGTCGATCGATTGAGCACTCCGACATTCCAGGTGGTCTTGAACGGCTCGACCTCAGCGAGCAACTCTGCTGTTTCGATCGAGAACAAGGATACACTGAACAACAGCAAGAAGATCGCGTAGCGCAAAGGCTTGAGGAACGCGCGCAGTTTCGGTGGAAACTCGAGACTCTTCTTGAACGGTGTCAGACGCACCCGCAATTTGATGAGCAGCTCCTGCACCGCGCCATAGGGGCACAGCCAACCACAAAAGAGCGAGCGACCCCAGATCAACGTGGTCGCCGCGATGAGCACCCATCCGAGCGCCAGGTACGGATCCGCCAAAAAAGCATCCCAGGAGCCCTTTCTCAGCGCGATGCCGAAGATCGCGAAGACGTTGACGACCGAGGGTTGGGCTTGCAGGTAGAGTCCCAGCAAGAGGGTGCTCAACAGGAGTGTTCCGTTGTGGGCCCACTCCAGAACGTGTAGGTTGCTCGCGAGCTTCTTGCGGAACGTGAAGCAGTGGATCACGAACCACCAGATCAAGAGGTACACGACGATCGTGTATTTCTTGTCCTGCCACGCCTTCGCGACCAGCGAGAGGGTGCGTACGACGAAACGCTGGGGGAGCTGGTATTCACCGCGGAAGGTCTCGAAGACCTTCGAGACCGCGGTCTCGCCGGTCAGACGGCTCGCGAGGATCACCATCTCCCAGGGCAGCGTGCGATCGTAGGCGGGGTCGCGCAGGATGAAGATTCCGCGCTCCTTGAAGTGGGGCGCGCCCTCGGCCTCGATGCCGTAGAGGTTTTCGTAATCGAGATCTTTGAAGTTGAAACTGTGCAGCCCCTGTTCGACGCGAAAGCGATCATAGATGCCGCCGCGCACGAAACCGGATCCCTTGAAGCTCCAGCTCCCCTGCCCGGCAATCATCAATGCTGATTCGCCGGGGCCCAGGATCCCCTGCAGCCAATCGTAGGTGCGGTCTCCCAGTAAATTGCGACCCACGCTGGGTTGGATGAGATCCGCGAAGTAGAGATCGAGCCAGGGCTCGTCCCCGGCTGGTAAATCCATATCCTCGTGCTCGATCGTAAGTCGCCCAATCGCCCCGATCTCGACCAATTCGCTCCAGGACATCGGCGTGAACTCATCCGTGATCGAATTTCGGGTCAGCGTTCCTTCCGCGAGAATTCCCTGGTCGATCGCCACCAGCCGCGCCGCTGTCAGGATCGTCTGGTCCGCGACGAGCGCGGTCACCGTTGCGCCTGTGATCATGTCTACATTGAGAAACCCCTCCTCGGGCTCCCCGACATTGATCTTGTTTCGGATGTTCTTGCCCTCGTAGAACTCGATAAAATCGATGAGCCGCTGCTCCGGAATACCAACCAGCAGAATCGGTTCGGAATGCGCGATGAGCCGCGCCTCGCCGATGATCCCGTCCGGATCCATCCCCACCAGGATGTGGATCGGTTTGCCCGAATAGGCGACGATCTCGACGACATCCGAGCTGAGAAAGTAGAATCCGAGAATCTCGTCGCCGGCTACGCGTTCGTAGACGGGATAGACCGAATCAGAATACCGCCGGAGTTTCTGTCCATCTTCGAGTGGGATGCTGCAATCGCGAGGCGGACAAAGGAGATTACCGCCCTCGAGCCGCAACCCCACGTCCTCGGCCTGGGCGATCGAGGGAAGTGAGAACAGCGCGTGCGCGGCGAGTACAGCGAGTGAGAGACTTCGCCAGCCTACACTCACCTGCAGAATCAGCTCACGATCAGGCGACCACGCATCTCGAGATGAAGCGCGTGGCAGAACCAGGGGCAGTAGTACCAGAAAACGCCTTTGTTCGGGACCTCAAAGGTAACGGATACCGTCTCCTGCGGGGCCACGCCCACGCTAACGTCGTGGTGGCTCACGCAAAATCCGTGACAGAGATCCTCCACGTTATCCCGATTGCTGATGATCACCGTCACTTCGTCACCCTGCTTGGCGTGGATTTCCGTCAGGCTGTAGGCGGGCGCAACACTGATCATGACCGCTGTAACCTTGTTTCCGTTGCGAACGACCTTCGTATCGCCCACTGCGACGCCCGCTTTTTTTGCGAGCGCGTGCTCGAGCGCAAATTTTCCGTCTTTCGGATCCCATATTTTTCGCGGCCGAATGATATCACGGCGAACGATCAGCGCGTCGTGAGGCTCCGGATGTGCAGCGCCGTCGTGGACCAGCTTCATCTCGGATCCACTAATGTCGATCAATTGCTCGTTTTCGGCGTGGAACGGACCCACTGGCAAGAATCGATCCTTCGAAAACTTGTTGAGCGAGATTACCCATTGGCCATCCGCTTCTTTGGTTTCGCTCATCGAAGCGTTGATGTGGCCGACTTGATAGTTGATGTCGAGCTTCTGGATGACGGGGTTTTCGCCCGCAATCGCCTTGGCGATATTCCACTTCGTGACGACGGAATCGATGAAGATCGACGTATAGGCGTTTCCGCGATTGTCGAAGGCCGTGTGCAGCGGTCCGAGTCCAACCTCAGGCTCCGCAAGCACGCAATCGCGCGGCTTGATCTTCCCCGCAAAGGCGTCCGCAATCTTGTCGATGGAAACCACAGAACAAGTCGGTGAGAGTTTGCCCGAGCAGATTGCATACTTACCCGTCGGGTCGACATTCACGCCATGCGGGCTCTTCGGCACCGGGATGTAGAGCGTATAGGGGTTCTTCTCGCCCCTCCCATCGAGAACCGGGATCTTCGAGTCGCCGATCGTCGTTCCCTTTCCCGCCTTCACGGCTTTTTCGATCTCGGCGAGATTGAAGATGGTGAGGTAATCGCGGTCAGCGGCCATCATTTCACCGATGACGACGCCCCCCTCCGAGTTATAACTGCACGCCATCGAATAACGGCCGTCGTAGTCGGTCGCGCAGAGGTCGAGGTTCCCATCGACCATGACCTGCCAGCGAACCTCCATGCTCTCAGCGTCGACGCAGGTGTGCAGAGCGACGTATTTCTCGGGGTTCTCGAGATCGCGTCCGTCGTTCGGAATCGGAATACGATATTCGGAGTTGCAGTAGACGCCGTCGATCTTGTTTCGCGAAGGAAAGATGCCGTGAGTGCCCTGGCAGTGAGGCAGGCTCGTGATGGCATCGACCTCCATGTAGTCGAGCCGAATGCGCGCCAGGCGAGCCTGCGCCTTGTCGTTTACGAAGGCATATTTCCCGTCGTACGTTCCGTTTGAGTAGGACATGTGCGCGTGATGCGTGTCGCCCGAATCCTTCCCCTTTAGAAGTTTCTTGCTGAAATTCGTCGTCCCCCAACCGTATGCGGCGTCCTTGTTGAATACGGGAATTCGCTTGAGGACGCGCATGGAGGGAATCCCCATAATGCGGACCTCACCCGATTGTCCACCGGACCAGAGGCCGTAGTAGTCGTCGAGTTCGCCGGGCGGGACATGGGGAGTCTTGTGTTCTACATCAGCCGCTTTCGCGCCGCGCACGTGAGCAATTCCCGCAACAGCGGAAGCCGCTCCGACGCCCGTAGCGAGCGTCAGCTTCAGAAAATCGCGCCGGTCTGCATCACTGGCCTCGTTGTCCGGTTTGCTGTCTTGCGGATCGCGGTCCCCATCGCTCATGTCGCCACTCCCTCTATTATTGATCTGGCCCGTTTCAGCCGGGACTTTGCCAGCTCACGCGGTTTCTTACCAGTGGCCCAGGGCATGTCGCGCAGTTCCACTCGCTCAGCGCATTCGATCGATGAGGATGAGACTCCATTCAAGAAGTGGTGCATTTTGCCACACCGCTGCCCAGCCCAGGTAATCACCCACTGAGCAAGGAACACGCTTGCACTGTGATTGGCATCGGTGCAAGCTGAGTGCGCTCAATCGGATTTTTCGATTTTGTTGCGGCAAAAATTCGCCAATCCTGTGGGCCAAGTCCAGCAATCCTTCAGGGGCGAACTCCTCAATTCTGTAGAGGGGCAAAATCTCAATCTTTAGAGGCGCATAGCCAGACCCGTAGAGATCCATACCCAACCCATAGGAATGCGTGCCCAGCCCGTAAGGATTCCTACCTAACCGTATATGGGAGCGGATCGATGAAAACAGCGACGACCGAGCGCGCCCAGGTTTCCGCAAACGCGGCGAAGTCGGGCCTTCGCGTCGTCTCGGAAGACGGCATCCTCACCGGGATCGTGGGAGCCTTCGTGGTCATGATCGTCTTTCTCCTGCTCGACTTCGTGCAAGGGCGAGCCTTCTTTACGCCATCCCTGCTGGGAAGCGTGATCTTCCGGGGCCGGCCCATATCCGAATTGAGTGATCCCGATCCAGCCATGGTCTTTGCCTATACGGGACTTCACACAGTCGCATTTCTCATCGCGGGATTCTTCTTGGCGATCCTGTTTCGCGAGTTCGAGAAACACCCGAAGCTCGGCCTCGAACTATTGGTCGCCCTCCTGGTATTCGAAGGCCTGCTGATGGGAGTCGAGGTGACGGTCTTCCCTGCGTTGGTCGGTGAACTCGGAGCCTGGGCGGTCGCGACCGCGAACATCGCATCTCTAATCACCATGTTCGCGTTTCTCGCCTACCGGCACCCCCAGGCAATCACCGCGCTTCGGGAGAGTGAATAGATCCTCACGCCGCGAACACCGTGGCCCTTGGAAGCGCAGCAGCCGTTGTGAGCGGAATCGAGCGAGATCCCGGCTCGTGGGCGAGCCCTGCGGATTCGCTGGGTTCAGCATTCGCCCGATAACAAGGCACTCAAAAAGAACTCGCAGTGTGAAGTGCTTCACGGTGATTGACGAAGCGATCTCCGATAATCCCTCCAATGGGTGAGAAAATTTCAGCGATTTGCTGGAAACCAAAGGAGAGGGGAAATGCGTACGACCATCGCTTTGAGTCAGGGACTGCGAGACGAAGACATTCAGTGGCTGTTTCAGGTGGGTGAGGAAAAGACCGTCCATCCCGGAACCGCGCTCATTCATGAGGGTGTTCGCCCGAACGCGATTTTCATCGTGATCCGAGGACGCTTCAGTGTAGGTGTAGAAACCTTCGCCGGTGAACCGTTGGCGGAACTGGGTGTGGGAGAACTGATCGGCGAGATCTCTTTTCTCGAGGGGTCGCCGGCCTCCGCGACGATCGAGGCAGACGAGGAGTCGGTCGCACTCGTGGTCGACAGTCGGGTACTCAACGAGCGGATCCGCGAAGACACGGCCTTTGCGGCTCGCATGTACCGCACGTTTGCACTGGTTGCCGAACGTCGACTGCGCAATCGGGTAGACCACCTGGCGTTCCTGTTCGAGTTTGGGAGATGCGCTGATAGTCAGCGCGAGACCGGTATCCCCGCCCTCGATTGAAGTTCCGTATCCCCCAATCGACGAAACGAATCGCGCGGGTTGGCGCGCGGTAGATTGTGGAGTTCGAAAGCCACTTGCCTATCCTCCTTCCAGGCGCAGATTGGCGGACACGACTCGCATGACGTCCAAGGCGGATTGGCTGAAAGATCGATTGAACGGCCGAGGCGATCCCATCGTCATCGATGGCGGTATGGGTACCCAGCTCGAAAAGGTCGGCGTAACCATGCACGGCAAGGTTTGGAGCGGCGAGGCCGTGTTGTCCAACCCCGACGCCGTGCGGTGCGTGCACGAGGACTTCATCCGTGCGGGAGCCGAGGTCATCATCACCAACACGTTTGCATCGGGTCGGCACCAGCTCGAGCCCGGTGGACTCGGCGAGCACGTGGCAACCATCAACACGAACGCAGTACGGCTCGCACAGCAGGCCCGAGACAACGCCGCCGAATCTCCGGTCGCCATTCTCGGTTCGATCTGCGAATGGGCGTTCCTGAAGGCAAGCGGGTGGAACACACCGGAGGCCGTCGGCAATTCGGTGCGCGAGCAAGCGCGCCTCCTGCACGCGGCCGGCGTCGATGCACTCGCACTAGAAATGTGTGAGTGGGTCGAGTTCTCCACCGCCACCATCGAGGCCGCAATGGAGACGGGCCTGCCCCTATGGATCGGCGTATCCGCCCAGCGCCACAAGGGCGCCAACGAAATCGCCAGCTTCGACTTCGCGGATCGAAGCCTGGACGAACTCGTGCGCGCACTCGCGAAATACCCCGCCATGGCGATGAACATCATGCATACGCCCGTTCCGGACGTCGCAGAAGCGCTCGAGGTCATCCGCCAACACTGGAACGGCCCGGTGGGGGTCTACCCGGAATCGGGTTTCTTCAGCATGCCGAATTGGCAATTCGTGGATGTCATCGCACCCCAGGCGCTCGCCGAAGCTGCGCGAGGCTGGGTGCAAGACGGAGTGCGCATGGTCGGCGGTTGCTGCGGGTTGGGCCCGGAGCACATCGCCGCCCTGTGCCACACCCTCAAGCGCGATGGGGCGGAATCAGCGCTTCGCGAAGAGTGACGGCCACTTCCAGCCCCGCGCGGGGCCTGCGTAGACTCGCTACCTCGACAGCCTCGCTTTCGGCGCCGCGATACGCGCGAATCGCGAGCGACGGGTGCAAGACGTAGAGCGGGTCGATGGAGCGGGTCGATCACGCTCACAGAACGCCTGTCCTTGGCCGACAACCGCTCGCTGGCGCGGCCGACGCCGCGATCCGTGTGTGGCGGATAGACGTGGAAACGCGCGACGTCCTGCGGGGCAAACACGATATTCGATCCTGCGCTGCGCCATCGAGGCTCGCGGTGTGGATCTCGCCGTAGGTATAGCCCGCGCCAGAGCGCTCGATCACGCCCGCGCGCATGCGCTCCATGTCTCCGGTTTTCTCGGGCCTGCAAATAGCAAAACGTCAAGCCAGCCACGGCAGCGGCCTCGATGCTGTCGAACACGCTCCCGGGGCCGCGCGCTTCGAGTTCGAGCGGCGGGCTCTTTGCGCGCGGCTCGTGAAATCCGAGGAGAGCTCCGGCAGTTGGGCGCAGCCAAGTCCCAGCAAGGTTGCCAGGGCAAGAATCGGGACCGAGGGGTTTCGCATGGGGGGACTCCATTTTTCGCTGTGGCGCGTTAGGAAAATTGCTCTGCCTCTTGCGTCAAAGCGCCGTGCCTCTACCACCACGGCACCGTGTCCATTTCACCACAGTGGATCGACACCGCAAGAGGAGAGTCTTTAGGGAGATCTGCGAATCCCGCGCGCTCGGGGGCAGTGGCGCGCAACGAGGGCGCAGCGCGAACCCGCGAGTGCGCAACTCGCACGCAATTCCATCGCGCCGCAGCGCGATGCGCTAGCGCCGGCGGTTGCGCAACAGGGCGATCACCGGAAATGGCAGGAAGGCCACGTACAGCAACGCGATCGAGATCGGCACGCCGTACGAGGGAAACGTGTTCATCGCTACCCCCCCGACAAGGGGGCCGAGGATGCTGCCCACTCCGAACATCAACCCGTAAAGAGCGCTCGCAGCAGCGAGATCGGCTCCCTTGAATTGCTCACCGACCATTACCATCCCAATCGTGTAAATCGCTGTCATAGCAGCTCCCAGAGCCACCACGAGGATCAAGCTCCAAGTCGGCAGCCCGATCGCAACCGGAATCGCGATCGCAGCGACCGCCGCGAACAGAATGCTGAGGCTGGCGAGTAAAAGGCGATTCATGTGATCGGCGAGCCAACCAATCGGCAATTGGCCGAGCATCCCGCCGATGCCCAAAACCGCGACTAGGTAGAGGGTGCGCGTTTCGGTAAGCCCTTGTGCCTTTCCGTAGAGTGCGAGGAAGGTGAGCAGAATGCCTTCGGTAAGTGCGTACAGCATGCCCATCAGCATTGGCAGCCGAGCGAGTGCGAAGTAATGGAGTAAACCTCCGGCCTGTTCTCCGTGCAGGCTGGGTGAAATCCGAACGACCGGTAGAAGCGGCAAAGCGGATAGCAACATGATCGCGCTGGAGACCAGAAACGGGGCGACGCCCTCGGTCCCCGTGATGCTGAGCACCAGCGGCCCGAGCGAAAACCCCCCCGCGACTGCCACGCCATAGATCGCAACGACCCTTCCGCGGATTCTTTCGGTGGCGACTGCGTTGACCCAGGTATCGCCGCAAATCCAGAGCACGCCGCCCGCAAGGCCTATCACAAACCGCAACACGAACCAGGAAGCAATGCTGGTAAAGACGGGCAACAGCAGGAACGCCACCAGCGACACCAAGATCGCGCCGAGCATCAACAGCGCCGGCCCCTGCCGACTCATGTGCGCGGGCAGAAAGGGGGCCACCAAGATGATACCGACAGACTGCACAGCGGCGCTCAACCCGCTCCACAGGTTGTCGATGCCGTGCGCGTCCATCACCAGCCCGAGCAGTGGCAAACTCAAGCCGTAGATTAGCGCAGTGACCGCCATCGCAGCGGTAACGGCGACGAGGCTCTGGCGCCGTTGCTGGGGTGTCAAAGCGCCGTCGACCAAGCCGGGCTTCCTCTCGTATACGAATCCGATGTAACGGGTAGGCGGAGAGTCTCGCGGTTGCTCCGCCGAACGCAAGGACAGTTGCGGGCCAATCGGCATGGATGCCAATGCATTCTGGTAATCTTTCGCGTGCAGGGCGAACGGATGTGATGGGTCGATGACAGGGGCGCAGCTAACTCCGTCCCCCGCTCGAGCAGAAAGAGTTGTGAAACATGCGCACAAACGCGAGCCGCAACCACGCTTCCATCAAGCTCGGCCCGCTGATTGCGCTCGCTACGGTGGCTGTGGGTGTGGCCATCTACTACTGGAAATTCACACCCATCGAGCGTCAGATGAGCGTCAAGATTACCCAGTTCGAGGTGACGAGCGAACACGACGAAGCGAGAACCCCACCCATCCTCGAGTCTCTCGCCACAACCGTTACATTTGTAAACGGAGGAGACGAAACAGAAACGATCTCGAAGGCGCGCTTCCTGATTTCGAGCAAGGAAGACCTGAGTGCTTCACGCAGTTGGTCGGCAAACATTCATCGAGATTCCATGCTGCGCGATATGAAGATTCTTCCCGGCAAATCGATCACCCACACCTTCATCATCCCCTGGACGGGAAGAGAGGAGACCCTCTATTTCGCCGATGGCGCCCCAATTCACCTGGGATTCTCGATCAGGTCCAAAACGCTCGATGGCGAGCCCATTACACTCACCGGGCGATTCGGGCACGTGGTTCAGAGGGAGGGCCGCATTTCAAGCTCGGATCATCAGCTTCTCGTCCTCGAGCTCCCGAGGGACTAGACATCTAGTCTAGAACGCGAAGCGAGCCGTTCGGATCATTCTTGCAGGCCATTCAACCACAGCCTAGATTCGGCCGGACCGCAGGCGGTGAGCGGATCGGATACCGCCGCTGTCGACAACTGCACGGAGGATCCCGATGAACAGCGCTGGAAGATTGACGGTCGTCATGGCGTGCACATTGCTCGTGAATTGCTCGAGTTCATCCGAAAACCCCCTGGCTGATGGACTGACCGCAGGCCAAGAGGCCCTCCTGATCGAACGATCGATCGACCAGATCGAGTCCGCCGAGAATTACACCCCCGAGAATTTTGAACAGCGCCAGCGAACACACTTCGAAACCCTGACCAAAGAAATGCAAGATGCAGCGCTGGAATACCTGCCAAGGCGTTTGGATAAGATCACGATGCTCGAGATGTCCCAGACGGTCGAACTCGATCGCGAGAGTGCTGAAGTGGAGTCGCAGATGGTGGGCCCGGATAGGGCATTGGCGCTTGTCAGCGTAAACGGCAATCGCACATACACCACCAACAACGCCTCGAAATCCTCAAGAACGCGCTTCGCCCTGCGCTGGGTCGTCACGGTCGACGGCGGAGAGTTGGTCCTCCGCCATCGGGGCATCCGCATGGGGGAAATCAAAGATTGACCCCGCG
>PVMK01114066.1_pt1 | contig 16120 bp, 12 predicted proteins | sample 1853481 | NCBI WGS metagenome assembly PVMK01 (sample SAMN08533507, study PRJNA380276) | Marine sediment metagenome, whole genome shotgun sequencing project.
ATTGATTTAGTTGAAACTCCAATGTGACCTACTGTCTTCGAACCAGGTGGTCGGGGGTTCGAGTCCCTCCGGGCGCGCCAAGAAATCAAAGGTGCATTCCGGTCACATGGTTTACACCTTATTCCGGAGACATAGTTAACACTTTCTCCGGGGCGAACGGGTTAGGGGCCGGCTCCACGCGGCCCTGTTCATGATCAAAGAATCCCAGGTCAAAGTCCATGAAGCTGACCAGCCAGACCTGGTCGGCGACTTCTCTAATGCCCACCATTTGGCCGGCGAAGACGCTACTGAGGTTGATTTTACGTCGACCGATGCAGAGCCGACCGCAGCGGGTCACGCGCACGGCGCGGTCGTGATACGGGTAATCGGGCTCGGGCGGTGGCTCGTAGACCCGGGCTGACGGTGTATACACATCGCCGGGGTAGGCACCGTTGAGCGCCTGATGGGGACGCTCGTTGTTGTAAACCCCGCTGAAGTCATCAAAGCGTTCCTGCTGCTGGAGGAAGTTGAACGAGGCGGGCTTGGTGGCTTCGTTTTTAAGCGTCAGGTGCATGCGCTCATGGCGCCCGTTTTGCTGCGGGTTCCCCGGCTTGATGCGCTGGAGCTCGATGCCAAGACGTAACCACCAGACCGAGAGCCTGCTCAAGCCAAACAGAGCGTTCGGTGAGGCAAAGGGCACCCCGTTGTCGGTGCGGATGGCGTTGGGCAGTCCGAAGTCCTTGAAAGCTCTTTCAAAAACGGAAAAGGCGAACTCGGAACGGGTGGATGCCAGGCCTTCGCAGGCGAGCAGGTAGCGGGACCGATAGTCGGTGATGGTCAAGGGATAGCAGTACTGTTTGTTGCCGAGCTTGAATTCGCCCTTGTAGTCGGCGCACCACAGACCGTTGGGGCTGTGTGCGGCGACCAGTACTGTGCCTTGGGCCTTGTGGCGTCTGCGCTTTCTGCGCTTCACCAGGCCGTTGCGATCGAGCACCGCATGGATGGTGCTGATCGCAGGGGGCTTGATCATCGGGTATTCCCGAATCAGCTTGTCGCGGATCTTGGGCGCGCCCCAGGAGGTATTTTTGCGCTTGATGCCGAGCAGGGTGCGCTCCACCTGGAACGGTAGCTTGTTGGCTTGGCGGTACGGTCTGCGGGCGCGGTCATTGAGGCCGTCCAAGCCACAATCCTTGTAACGGTTGAAGATCTTGTAGCCCGTGACACGGGAAATGCCGAATTCCCGGCACACGGGAGCCATTTTCTCGCCCTCGAGCAGGCGGGCAATAAACTTCAGGCGTTCATCCATAGGTTTACACTCTTTCCAGGGCATCTGGGCTCTCCCCAAATGCCTATATGTGTAAACCATGTGTCCGGAATAATCTGTAAGCTATCTGTCGATAAGCACACTTCCTGTGCGGCATAGTCGGTGGTCTTTCAAAACGATTATGACATTTCCTCCCGATGAGAAGACGGCTGCGATGAGCTCAAAAGCCGGTCGATTTTGCAGTCACATCAGAAGAACCAGAGGAACCCAACTTCGAGGGTGAATTCACGATCTGCAGGCTCTGAATTATCAATATCCCAGCCCCGTCTAATATATCCGATTTTGCCAGGGGCAAACACTTTGCCGAGTTCAATACCAATCAGCGTGGTGGTAGGTTTTGGCAACGACCTCACCTGGGATGAGCTCGTGAAAGTCACTCGGACGTCGGCTTCTGGCCGCCCCATCGAACTATCAGTGCGATCGATCGCCACCCACCCAGTGGGGGATGGTTAGGACATGCTGCCAGTAGTAAACTCCGGTAGCCAACGGGTACGTTCTCGACTGCGACCGCCATTGCCATGGTGCCAATTACTCGGAAAGCAGCCGCGCACCTATGAATATGAGCTCAAGATAGCGACGCCCTGACGGCGGTCGACCGTCGTGCGGGATGGCGGTTGAGTCCGAAGGCATCGCCGCGGCCGCCACCGAAGCCGGGCAGGTGCTTCTCGGTTCCCCAACTGGTAGAAGGAGAACTTCAATGGTTCGTAACTTCACATCAATAATCATGGCGCTCGTGTTCGCGGGTCTCGCCACGGGATGTGGCCCTCAGATGAAAAAGGAATCAGACTTTCTCAGTGATTACTCCAGGCTCGAGCCAGTCGATGACGACCACTCGCTCTACCGAGATCCGAGCTTAACGAAGGCCACTTGCCCTCGCTTGATCATCGACCCCATTCAGTTCAATCTCGATGTGGAAGACGGGAAAGACTTCAGTGAAGAGGAACGCAGAGAGATACGAGAATACGCGCAAACGGCGCTTACCAAGGTTTTCTCGAGACATTTTCAATTCGTGACGCAGCCGGGGCCGGGCGTATGTCGACTGCGCGTCGCGTTCACGGATCTCGAAAGGTCACAGGCGCTGATGAATCTTCACCCGCTCTCCCGCGCGACCGGCGCCGGGCGAGGCGGTGCCGCGCTCGAGGGCGAGCTCGTCGACTCACAATCGAACAAACAGCTCAGCGCCATCACCCGACGAGCGACCGGTGAGTTCTTCTCGGGAAGCGGCGTGGGGTCGCTCAGCGATATCAAGTCGGCTATCGACCGTTGGGCCGAGGATGCAGACAAAAAGATAGCGGCCAGGTTGTTTGGTAGTTGACGCTTCGACCGGCCGTTGACTTCATCCCCCGCGTATCGAGTCGCGCAGCAACCGCCGACGCCGGTATGCCGGTTGCTGGCTGCTCCTAATGATGATTTTCACACTTCGTGTGACAGGAGGGCATCGTCGAAAGGAAAAAGCGATAGCATTTCCGGGCCTTGCTCGGTGACCAACGGGTGCCAAGTCCACAAGACGCCATGGCTGAGTGGTGGTCACTAATAAACGGCCGGGAGAGCGATTACTTGGTATGAGTCTTATGTGTGATAGTTGGAGCTAGACTTGATAGATCGTGCCAGATGCCGAATGACTGGAAACCCACTGCGGCCATTGAAGCACGAATGTTTCAACGTCTGCTATTAGGGAGGTGGGGCCTCAGAATCGATACATAGATCTGCCGAAACTGTGGCGGGGCGGTGAAGGTCGTTGCCAGTATTGAAGCACTTATTCACCGGCAATAATTGGAAGACGGTATTCGGCCACCTGCTGGATGAGCGAACGCCTTCGTTCGGTTCGAGATTCGATTTCCGGGTAGATGATCGAGACACTGCGATAGTAAGAGTCACGCCGCTTCGCCTAGCAGGCAGCACGCGTTAGTTGTGCTCCTGCGCAGCCGCCTTGTGATACCACGTCGCCGCCTCGACATAGTCTGAGGGTCGCCTTCGCATTTACGGTACATCCAGCTATTCGGTGCGCGCCCCGGAAATGTCCGGTTTTGGATTAGAAAGCGACCGTCGAACGGTCACGGCATGGACGGGAAAGGTGGCCCCGAGCAGTCTGGGAAGATGATCTCAACGCTCCTTAAACTCGGCGTGACGAGTGGTGCTGTCCAATCCAAGAGACTCCAGCACCGTGGCAACGTTGCGATTGTATTGCTGGGGCAATTCATTTTTCACTATTGTTCGGGTAGCCGGGGCGGGGATCTTCCAGAACCCCGGGGCGAGTGGCACGAGCGGTCGCTCGGGTGTTCCGGGAGCAAACCCGTAACGGAGCAACAGGACGATATCGGAGCTGACCCCGGGGTCCATTCGAAAGTAGCTGTGACCGTACTTGTCCGAGACTCCGCCTTCGAATTGAATGAGCGATCGCTTTGCGGCACGCTCCCGGATCGATTCCTTGTCCTTGACCGACAGTTTGGCCGGGTCCAACTTTCCAAGACGACCCCGCGGGCTTGCAAATAGCATCTCTGCGATACCAATCGCTTCGTCCGCCGGCGAAGAGTACATCGTAAAATGCCCAACTCCATGAAGAACCTTTTCCCCCGCCACGCGTTGCTGTACGACTCCTACGTCCAAATCAGGTGCTGCCAGCACAATGTTCTGGATCTTGTAGCGTTTCAATGGGTGAATGCCCGCGCCGTCTGTGTAGATGAACAATTCACGAACACTCGCTGCTACCACGTCCGCGCCCCGACTGTGTGCAACGATATGGAGGGCTTTGACTTCCGGCATCTCAGAGACCAGGGAGATCAGTTGCTTGAAATGAAGCACGGTATACTCGCTCGATTCCCGATCGTAGGTGTAACCGAACAGCCCCGGGTAACCGGCGGGCCAGGAATAGACGATCGGAACACCCTCGCGTCCCAGAAAGTGCCAGAATTCACCTCCCACGAAAACGGCATCTTGGAACGTGTCGTTATAGCCATGGACATAGATGAACACCTCTTTGCGCGGGGTTGATGCCAAGCGTCGCCTTATTTCTGAGCGCAGCTGATCTCCCACCTCGTTCGACTTGGCACGGTACTCCGGGCTGACGGTGAGCGAGCCATCGATGACCCGATATGGCGCAGGGGTCGGAGGAAATCGGCCGATTTCCTCGATCGGGCCCAACGACAGCTCCATGAGACGATCACGATTCGATGTCTCACTTTCGTTGACGAGCTCGCCCCAGGTGAGGTCATGACCCAAATTCACTTTGACGCTTCCGAATGCCATTGATTCGGACCGTTGAAATCCATACCGGAGCTGACCAGAATCATCCTCCTCCGGCTGGCGGTCGGTTGCGAACATGATGTCCACCTCCGGAGTGCGCAATGAGGCGGGGACATCAGTGAAGTAGGACGCCTTCTGGTCAGTGTAAACCCCGGGTGTGGGCATCAGCGGCCGGCTCGTCACGCAGCCGGCCACGAGCGACACCAACAACACGATCAAAGCTCTTCTGAAGCTGGTCAAGCGCCACATAGTTGATTTACCCAACTTCATCATCCTACCCGATTCAGCGCCGTCCGTTTCGGTCATACGGGCCGTCTCCTAGCTCTGAGATAGACGTTCGAACGAACACCTTTGCCTATCGGCGGTGAGGCTCGGTCTGTTGCTCTGCGTTGTCCGCATCCTCGAGCTGCGGCTCGGCAGCAAGCTGCTCATCTGTCTCCGGTGCCTGAACCGTCGAAGAGTGGGCATGGGGCGAGCCCTGTGGCGGCGAGTAGCCGCCTCCGTAGCCTGGTGGCAATATCTTTTAGGGTGATTCTAACCAAGGCCCGGCTGCATTAAACACCAACCGCCTGGGAAGCACAGTTTCGATTCCGCGGCTGTTATGCTTTCGGCCGTCCACGGCCTGAAAGCTCTCCAAGAAGGGCAAAGTCAGGGCAAACCCCGCACCTGTCCGGGCACCTCTCTCGGGCGGTAGTCACGCGACATACCGGTCGGGGAGCGATCCTCACGCCCGAGATTTTTTGCCGGATTGCCGCCTCGAGAGGATCATGCCGACCAGCGCTGCCACAAGAATCGTGAGATAGAACTGACCTGACACCGCTTCCATATAGGCGAGCGTCTGCGCGACAGGTGATATTGGCGTGATCTCCCCATATCCGAGCGTGGTAAGCGTGACGAAGCTGTAATACACAAATTGCATGGCCTTCGCGTGAGCATCTGTCGTTGGACCGACGATACCCTCGAACGATGTCGGGGAGACGACATGAATGAGTGTGAAAACATAGGCCCAGGCGAGCCCTATCAACAGATACACGCACATCGCCCCCATCAGTCGATTCTGATCCACTTCCCCGCCGTACATAACATCTCTCATGGCAATGAATCCCACCAAGGCGACAAATACCAGGAGCACGAGTAAGACTATGACTACTAGCGCCTCAACCTGCGAAAAGAGATAAGCCACCTCCAACGTGATCAAAGACACGGCGAGTGTCACCCCAATTCGAAAAATCCATCTGACTCCCATCAAACTTCGCACGCCGGCGACGAGCACGAGCACCAGTGCGAGATCCACAAGCACGAAATCCGCTCGCGGTAGGAACTGGATCGCGATCGGTGCGGCAGCGAGGTATGCCAGAAGTCCGCTCAGCAGGTAAATATAACGTATATGCATCGAGATCTCCTTTGAAGCTCGTGATTGTGAATCGAGTCACCCCTCCCTGGGATCTGTATAACGAGGCTCGGGAGTTCACCAAAGCACTGGCGGAGAAACCGACCGAGGCGCTGTCTACGTTGCTGGCAGCGCGGTCGGTGCTGCACTTTGGCCACGACAGCTATTTGGAGAGGATCGGAGTCGAATTCGAGCATCTCCTTTGACAGCAGTAGCACAAAGAGTTTGATATTCATAGTGTCTCCTGTGGAGGTAGTCGATGCACGCCCAGGTATTTTCTTCAGTGTGGGCATGGAAATTCCAAGCTCTTTCAACCAATCGGAGTACTGTCAATAACTGTAAGCGACGGCGAGAGTGGGCCAGCGCTTTTGAGCGCTCGCTAGTACGCGGCTAGCCAGGGAAATCGTGAGATGTCGTTAGCGGTCAGTAGTGTTCCCGCTTAGAATGCGGAAGCCGAGGTGTACGTACGTCGTTGAAGACCGAAATCCATCCGGATCGCTTTACCTGACCGGTGAAGAATGGGGTCACCCCTGCTGGCAAAGCAGACGGCACTCCCAACAGGCACCCGGCATCCATCTTCGGTGAACCCGGGGCCTGAACCGTAACCGAGAGAAGTATGAGATGGGGGAGTACGAGACCGGAGCCAGACCCGCGAGAGATCCACCGCCTCCCGGTCGAAAAAGGCGCTGGGTACGTGTGGCGGGGGTTGGTTTGCTTGCCCTGCTGCTCGTCGCAGGGGCCGTACTGACCTGGCTGGTCAACGACACGGAGCGGGTACGGCGAGCGGTCGAGAGCGTCGTCAGCGCTATTGGTAATCGCCCGTTCGCAATCGAGGGTGAGTTCGATTTCGAGCTCGGCAGGATTATTACCGTGCGCGCAGGCAAGATCCGTTGGCGGAATTCTTCCGCCAGTCTCGCGCCTTACATGCTCGAGATCGAGCAGTTTGTGGGTTCACTCGACCTGTTTAGCCTCTTCGAACTGCCGGTCGTTATCACCGATGCGCAGGTGAGTAATGCGACCCTGCTGTTGGCGTGGGATGATGACGGCGGCTTCAATTGGCGATTCGCGGCCCCCGACGAAGCGGAGCCGGACAACGCCGAATCACCCGATCCATTGCCGTTAGTCATCGATAAAGCCTCGCTTGAAAACGTCAGCATTCGAATTCACCATCCAGTGCTGACCGAGGAACTCGAGATCATCGTGCAGTCGGCGCAGCACCAGCAGGATGAAGCTAACCGGCTGGTGCTATCTGCCGTGGCTCTGCTGGAGGATCACAAGCTCGCCATCGACGGTCAGCTGGGGCCCTTCCCTCAGCTGGCGGTGGCTGGCGCCGTAGATTTTGATCTGTCGGTTGCGGGACCGCTCGCCAAACTCACCGCCGCGGGTGATTTCGATTGGCTCGCGGAACTGCGGGGTCCGGATCTGGTCGCGGAACTCTCGGCGCCGAGTGCTGCAGCGCTCGCGGACCGGCTCAAGTTGCCCCTCGAGACGACCGGAAGTGTGCAGCTGGGTGCCGAAATTGTCACAGATGCCGGCGGCATCGCGGCAACCGTCAGCGGCTCGTTCGGTGCATTCGAAGTGGATGCCGACTTCCGGACGGACAGCCTGACATCACTGCAAGGGTTGGATGCAACCGTGCGATCGCGCGGGCCCAGCATCCGCGCCGTCGGTTCTCTCGCCGGCCTGTCCCATCTGCCCGACACGCCCTATGAATTTGACGCGCGCGCCTTTCGAACGGACCGAGGGGTCGAGCTGCAGCGATTCCGGCTGGACACGACCGGGCTGAATATCGACGCCTCGGGTATCGTCAGAGCCACACCGGAATTCCGCGACGTCGATCTTGAATTTACCGCCGCTGGTTCGAACTTCGCGGCCGTGGCTCAGTTGTTCGACCTTGGCATCGAAACCCAATTGCCATTCGAGCTGAACGCCGTCATAGGGGGCAGCGGCTCGGGAAAGAACGACGACATTGACGCCAGACTACGGCTTGGCAGCACGACCGCCACGGTGACCGGATCACTCAGCGGCGCAGCCGACCTCTCGGGATCCGAGCTGCGATTCACCGTCGATGCCCCTGATGCCAACCAACTCGCACAGGCCGCCGGGATCGCGGCGCCGGCGGGTGCGGCGCTGCAGGCCCGAGGCTCGAGTTCGTTCACGGCGGAACGGATCAGCTTCGAAGGGTTGAAGGTGTCTGTCGCCGACTCGGAACTCACCGGAACCGCGTGGCTTGACCGCAAGTCAGAGCAACCGGCGATCATTTTCGATGGGCAGGCGAAGGGCCCGGATCTCGCCTATATCGTGGGACCGCTGCTGCCGGTGGCCGCGCGGTCGACCCTACCGAAACTCCCTTTCGCTGCAAGCACCAAGCTGCACCTGACTCCTGGAAGCCTGGATATCAGAAAAGCAAGCGCCCGCGTCGGCAAGAGCAATCTGGAATTCAGCGGACAGCTCCGCATGGGAAAGCAGAACATGAGCCTGGCAGGAGAACTATCGGCCCGGGGCGACAGTCTTGCCGAACTGCTGAGCGGACTCGGAACTGACGACATACCGGACAAGGCATTCGGCCTGAAAAGTCGGCTGCAGGTGTCACCAGAGGGGATCCGTATCGATCAGATCAGCTTCACAGGGGAGCAGGTGCGAATCCACGGAAAGCTCGCCTTTGCCGGCGAGGGCTATTCCCGCATCGAATTCGATCTGACCGGAAGCGGTGAAAGCTTGACCGACCTCATTCCGGAGAATGACGCGTACCGTCCCGCAGACGTTCCTTTCAGGGTAGCCGCGAGAGGTGCGATGGACCCCGCCATCATCACGGCCGACCGATTCCAGGCACAACTGGGTGATGCACAGTTGGAGTTTTCAGGCGAGTTGCAACTGAAGCCGAGGCTGGCCGTCAGAGGGATTCGACTGAAGGGATCAGGACCGCGGCTCTCGGATCTCGGCGACCTGGGGGCGTTGAGATTCACGGATCAGCCTTTCGAAGTGTCCGCATCCATGGCGGGCGATGCCCGTGAACAGCTCATCGACGATCTGCAGTTCGAGTCCGCCGAAAACAACCTCAGGGGTCGGCTCCGTTTCCATCACACGAAAGTTCCGGCAGTGGAGATCACGCTTGAATCGAGCAGGCTGAACCTCGACGAAATTCGGGTGCCGGACCCGCCCGCAGATGAGCTCGCAACGGCGGAGCCCGGCAATGATCGACTGTTTTCCGACGAACCGCTGCCGTTCGAGGTGCTCGACACCTTTGATGCAGAGCTCAGCGTCAATATCAACGATTTGATCTGGGGCGCGCGGCGCTGGCGCCACCTGGTAGCCGAGGTCTCCCTCAAACAAGGTGTGCTGGAAGTTCGGCGAGCGCAAGTTGATGCGGCGAAAGGCAAGCTGAGCGTGCGTGGCACTCTGAAGCCGACGCCTGCAGGTAGCGCTATCGCCTTGGAGGTCACGGCAGCCAACGCGATGATCGCACTCCGGGACATGACGCCGGAGGAACTCGACCAACTTCCCCGCCACGCCATCGCGGCACAGCTTTCAGCGGTGGGCAGCACTCCGCACGAGCTCGCCGCATCGCTCAATGGGTTCGCATGGATCGTCGGCGGCCAGGGCCAGGCACGGCGAACCAAGCTCGATCCGCTCGTCGGGAGTTTCTTGACAGAATTGCTTGGCGCCGTGAATCCGTCCGCGGTAACGAAAGAGTACAGCAGGATTGATTGTCAGGGCATGTACTTCGAAGTCGAGAACGGCCAGGTCGAAACCTCACCGGCGATCGTTATCCAGACTGACAATGCCGTTATTGCCGCGGTGGGCAAAGTCGATCTCGCAAGCGAGCAGATCGATTTCACGTTCGAGACCACACCGCGAAAGGGTGTCGGCGTGAGCGCCACGGATTACATCACTCCGTTTACCAGGTTGGAAGGGACCCTGAGCAGTCCCCGGATAGGGCTGAATCGCGAGGGTACCGTTGTGGAGGGCGGTGCGGCCGTCGTTACGTTGGGATTGAGTATTTTGGCGAAAGGTCTTTGGAAGCGCTGGTTCGGATCACGGGATATATGCGAAAAAGTGGCGGCAAAGGCCATCGAGATACGCCGAGAGCGTGACCCCGGCGGCGTCCCCGACCTGGACAAGCTGATAGCCGGCACCCGACGACCGGAAACAGAGTAGCCAACATTCGCCGAACGGTGCACAGAGGACGTGTGGTTGGCGAAATCAAACTTCTATCGGAAAATCAGCGAGTTGGGGGAATCGAAACCATGAAAACGTTGCCAATCCAATGCCTGTTCGCTTGTGCGTTCCTTTTGTGCCTGCCGGCCGCACACGCTCAGGACAGACCGAACATCGTCCTCGTCTTCTTGGACAACTTTGGTTGGGGTGAGCCCGGCTTCAACGGTGGAGGAATCGTCCGGGGGGCACCGACGCCGCGCCTCGACCAGTTGGCTTCCGAAGGCCTGCGCCTGACGAACTTCAACGTCGAAGTGCAATGCACACCGTCACGGTCCGCGATCATGACCGGCCGCTATGCCATCCGCAGTGGCAATGGAACCGTACCGCTTGGCGGCGGCGTGTATGGTCTTGTCCAGTGGGAGGTCACCATGGCGGAGATGCTCTCGGACGCCGGTTACGCCACTGGCATGTTCGGCAAGTGGCACCTCGGCCGCACCAAAGGCCGCTTCCCCACCGACCAGGGCTTCGACGAATGGTACGGCATTCCTAACTCCACCGACGAGTCGGCCTATTCTCAATTGCAAGGATTTGCGGAGAGCGGAGTCGAAGAGACGTTCGTCATGGAGGGGCGTAAGGGTAAGGAACCGAAGAAAGTGCGGCCCTACCGACTGGACTACCGTCCTTTCATCGATGGCGACCTCACCGAGAAGGCGATCGACTTCATGGGGCGTCAGGCGAAGGCCAGGAGGCCGTTTTTCGTTTATCTACCCTACACGGCGACGCACTACCCGACCCGTCCGCATCCCGACTTCGCCGGCAAGACCGGCAACGGAGCCTGGGCCGATCTCCTGCTCCAGATAGACACCTACACCGGCAGGCTCCTGGACGCGATTGATGGCTTAGGCGCGAGCGACAACACCATCTTCGTGTTCACCGCCGACAACGGACCGGAGGCGACGGATCACGGAAACAACAGTGGGACGGTGGAGACGTTGATGCATGGGTCGGCCGGCCCCTGGCGCGGCACCCTGTTTACCGGCTTCGAAGGCGGCCTGCGGGTGCCCTTTGCAGTCCGGTGGCCGGGCAAAATCCCGGCCGGCACGTCCAGCAATGAGATCGTTCACGAGATGGATCTCTTCCCGACCTTCGCGAAGCTCGCCGGCGGCAAGGTGCCACAAGACCGGATCATCGACGGGGTGGATGTGTCGGATTTCTTCCTCGGCAAGCAGGAGAAGTCCGGCCGCGAGGGGTTCATCGTGTACATGGGCAACGACGTTTTCGGAGTCAAGTGGCGCGACTGGAAGGTGACTTTCAAAGAACAGGACTCGGTGTTCAGCGAAACGCTGAGCTATGGAACCCCGCGCGTTTACAACCTTCTGACCGATCCGCAAGAACGTGAGAACGTGCTCTTTCCCCACACGTGGGTTCCGAAGGCGGCGCTGGGTCAGTTGGCTGAGCATGTCGTATCGCTCAGGACCAACCCGCCTATCAAGCCGGGGACCAAGGACCCTTATAAGCCACCAAAGTAATCAAATCGAACCTGTAGGCGGCGAAATCAAACTTCTATTCTGAAACCCGGCGTACCACTCTGGAAATCGCGAGATGAGGGAACTTCTATCTCTCCTCAAGTTCCTTCAACACCTCGAACGCCCAGACGGAAATGTCTACTATCTTGGGCGAATCATGCGACCAAGGGTCGGGCTGCTTCGCGAGCGCACGCCCCGCGTCGAAGGCTGCGCGCATCTGCTTCGGGTCGAAGGCGAGCGGATCCCTGCCAATCGTTACATCGTTGGGAATCGAAACCAGATTGAAATTGTACCCGTGGACCCGAGCCCCGAAGTAAGTACGCGCCAGGGCCGCCTGCATCGAGGTATTCATCATCACAGTAATAGTCGTCGCTGCGATCTCGCCGAGGGCCTTGCGCAAGGCCTCGGGAGGATTCTCGAGCCTGCCGTTGTCAATGACGTAGAAGTTGCCGGGCCCATACGGGAGGGCGGCGTCGGTCGCTCGGTTCCCGTGCTCCCCGCGATGATCAGATTCGAGCGGGTGGCCCCGTCGACGAAAAGATGTCCATCGATCTCCACCGGTGGAAAGACGATGGGAAAGGATGTGGAGGCGAGCAACACGTCGCGGTAAAGCTCGAGGCGGCCGTCCTTGGCAATTAGCCCCATATCCCAGATCCAGGTCTGGTCGTAATCGATGTTGGTCGTGCCGACCCAAATGAAGCGGTTATCGGCGTAGGCGGCGGCCACGCGCTTCAACGTCTCTGCAGTAACATATTTGGCGATTAGCGCCCGGAGCGGTGCGGTGTCCTTCAGTGAGTGGGCGTTGCCCAGCACCACGTCAAGGATCCCATAGCTTCGGTAGATGTCATCCTTGGTGATCGTCGTGTACATCTCTTCGAGCACCGCGTCGTCGGCCGGGGTGCCGAGGAAAGCGTGGGTAGCCAGCAACGCTCCGGTGCTCACACCGCCGACCTCATCGAACTGGGGCCGCCGGCCGCTCTCTCGCCAACCGATGAGGAAGCCAGCACCGAAGGCACCGTTCTGGCCTCCACCTGAGAGCGAGAGCTGATTGAGGGCACGGCCGTGCTTGCGTTCGAGATAGCGTGTGAAACCGTCCTTAAGAGCTGATATTGTGCTCGCATCGTACAGGGGTGAAATTTGGTCTGGATTCAGCGGATCGTGCCCATTCGGCAACCCGGCGTAGGAAGCCGGCTTCAGAGAGAGTTCTCGGTCCGGGGCGGAAACGCATCCCGCCAGGACCAGCGCCACCATGACACCCGCGAGAATCACCAGGTTGTTGTGTCTCATGTCTAACTCCCTCCCAGTTATTGGCCAGGCAAGGTGTAGATGGATTTTCCCATGCATTGTGCTGCAGAGCCATGCAAAAGAAATGTCCGAGTGCGAGCCTCGTCAGCCGTGGCCTCGGCGATCGTCTATTGAAAAGAAAACTGGCCTCAGTTCGAATTCTCCGGCGCGGAAATGGGATTGCTTCTTTGCTTTCGACGATGCTCTGTCGGTACAGGAAGTGTGGAAATCATTATTGGGAGCGGGCAGCAACCGGCGTGCGCGGTTGCTGCCCGACTCGATATGCGTGGGATGCTGTCGCGGGCCGGCCGAAGCATTATGTATCCCCCAACCAAAAACGCTCAATCCTTATGTCCTCATCCTTGACCCAACGGTCGACAGCCGACTTGATGTCGGCGAGATCACCCATGCCACTTCCCTCGAAGAACTCACCGGTCGCTCGTCGGGTGTCCATGCCGATGACTTTGCCCGATTCCGTGTCGAGAACTTCGGCCTCCATCGCGGCACCGCCTCGCCCGGCGCCGGTTGCGCGAGTGAGCGGGTGGATATTTGCCAGCGCCGCTGACTTCTCGATGTCCGTGAAGGCCAGCCGCAAGCGACATACGCCAGGTCCCGGTTGCATCACGATTTCAACATGCTTCGCAATGACCTCGGAAAACTTATCCTGCGCATATTCGCGTATCTCTCTTTTTTCCTCGTCGGTGAACTTCCCCTCGACTTCCAGGTCGAGATTGAATTGAATGGGGTCGACGATCATGCGAGTACACGAGCCCTTCGTCCAGCTCGGATCTTTCCAGCGCGAGTAGTCGTCATTGATTCTCTCGAGCTTGGAGTAATCGCTGAGAAAGCCCCCTTCCTTTTTCATCGTTGGGGCACATCCCATGGCGAGACCCGCGAACGCGAGTGCCATGATTATTGATTTGAAGTTACAAAGCACTGAAATTCTCCCTATTAATATGTACTTCCTGCGAGACTCTGGTGGGCTTGTGAACCCCACTACACACGGCGCTCGATACAACGGTTCGCGGTCGGTGCCACCTCTGTCGTCACGGCGTCGTGATATTGAATTCGTACTCATAGCTGCCCCGGTTTCCCGCCGCGTACTTGCGCTTGACGCTGCCCTTACCTGTGGCGTCCGCCCACTTGCCGCTGCCACCGATGATCTCGACGCTGCCGCTGTCGTCGGCCGTGACAGCTTTGAGATCAAAGCTGTCGTCCCCGGTTTCCGTGAACGTGCAGTAGAGAGTGCCGTTGTAGCGGCCTTCAACCGTGAGATAACCGAGGCCGGCGCAATCTCCGAAAATGAAGCCGGACTCGCTGGGGTCTATGGTCGCTACGATGTTGTGGGAAAGGTGAATGGCCGCGCCGCCATTTGCCAGGGGCAGCAATGCGCGCATCACTTCGTAGGTCCCCATTCCCTTGTAAGTAACGGTCTCCCCCGCAAACACCGTCGGGGACATCAGCATAACGGTCGCACATGCCAGCACCGCGCCCTTCGTCAATCGCCTCATGAATGTACCCTCCATCCAAACACCCGTCACGGCGCTTTGCCGGGCGAGCTCACTGTACCTGGTAATTGCGTGCCGACATGCAGGCGCTATATGCGCGCGTGTACGCATCCATGCCCGCGTCCCGCTGTTGTTGCGCTTGCTGCTGCGCCTGCTGCTGCTGTTGCTGCTGCTGGGCTTCCCACTGAGCGCGTTCCTGTTGCTGGCGATTGCGTCGGATGCCGCCACCGAGCGCCCCGACGCCTGCTCCGATTGCGGCGCCTTTGCCGGCATCACCGCCGATGGCACCACCCACGGCACCAATTGCTGCACCGCCCGCGGCGCCACGCAGGGCACTGGAGGAGGTGGTGGGCGGCGGGGTCGCCTGGACCACCTGCGGTTGCTGCTGCTGCACCGCGGGGTCGAAACCACTCTGCTGCACCGACCACTGGTGGCACTCGAATTGATCGAAGCTTTGCTGTTGCTGGTCCTGACCCCCTGTCGGATAGGCGAACACCCCGCCCCCGATCTGGGCAGCCGGATCCTCCGCTGGATGCAGAGCGAGTGTCGCTGTCAGCACGCATAGAGCGCCACGTCGCATCAGTTTCACATTCATCATGACGTCCCCCGAGTCAGTCCGGTCTTGTTGTTGAAACGCATCCTGTGCCCGACGTCCACAGTCTGCACGGCAAATATACCCGAAAAACGTGCAACAAAACCGTCAGACTTCTTCCGCCCTTCATACCGTAAGGCAGTCGCGTCATAGCAGTCAACAAGCCTTGACGCTGGAGAGTATGGCCATGCCGAACAGGATCAGGTCGATTCCGCGCCACTGCGTCCAAATCATGACCGACCCTCCTATTTCCGGCCTATTCCGGGGCCCAATTCCGGGATTCGGCCGAGATGCTGTGGGCAGCAAACGACCGATTGTGGTCTATTGTTGAAAGCTCTTGCCGATGCAGCTTTAAGCTGACCAAACAGCAGTAAGCGCTAAGGGGGTGGGTGCGGTAGGATGGGACGGCAAGATGACCGCCAAAGTCACGTTCCGGTCACGATCGTTCGCCGTCGCCGGGGGGCTCCAGCCAGTGAACAAGTATCCCGAAATCGGGACTGAGTAAGGGGCGGAGGCATGGACAGACACAGCAACTCGCGGCGGATTACCGTCTGCTTCGTTTCCACTCTGCTCGCCGCTGTTTTTATAAGCGCATGCGAGCAGGAAGTCGTCGAGCCACCGATGCGCATCCGGGCCGTGAAGACCATTGTGGTCTCGGAGCGCGCCTCCGGTCAGATGCGTAAGTTCCCCGGAACCGTGGAGCCGGTAGACACATCGAGCATCAGCTTCGAGGTGACGGGCCTCATACTGGAGATCGACGTCGATCGGGGCGACAAGGTCAAGGAGGGAGAGGTGCTCGCCGTCTTGGACAAGAAGCCTTTCGAACTCAACGTGGAGTCCGCCAAGGCGGCTTTGTCGCGCGCAAAAGCTCAGTTAAAGGAGAAGAAGAGCGCCTACGAGCGCGAGCGCCGTATTCAGAACATGGACCCGGGCGCGACGACCCAGAAGGCGGTCGAGCAGGCACGCGCCGCGTATGAGAGCACCCGGCAGAACGTGAGTTACAACCAGGCGCAGCTTGATCTCGCCAAACGAAACCTGGAGAAAACCGAGTTGCGCTCCCCCTTCGACGGCATCGTCTCCGCTCGTGACATCGAGCCCTTCGAAGAGGTGACGAGG
>PVMK01189155.1_pt2 | contig 16120 bp, 16 predicted proteins | sample 1853481 | NCBI WGS metagenome assembly PVMK01 (sample SAMN08533507, study PRJNA380276) | Marine sediment metagenome, whole genome shotgun sequencing project.
CCGGGGCCTTGGCGAGTTGAGCGTGATGCTCGCATTTGGGCCGCTCCTTACCGCCGGCACGGTATTCGCACTGACCGGACGCATAGAGACCGGTGCATTCTTGATCGGGCTGCCGCCAGGTTTTCTAGCCGGTGCCATTCTATGGGTAAATGAATTCCCCGATGCAGAGGCCGATGCCGCCACCGGCAAGTACCACTTGATGCTTACCTTAGGAAAGAAAGCTGGGCGCTGGGCCTACGTGGCGCTCGTCTCTGGCGCATTCATCAGCACCTTGATGCTGGTGTGGACTGGCACGTTTCCGGTTGCCACGCTCGCGATATTTATCGGTTTGCCCTTAGCAGTCTACGCCATACGGGTAGTGTTCAAGCACCATCTCGACCGGCAGCTCATTAGAGCAAACAAAGCGACGATACAGCTGCATTTTCTTTGTGGCCTGGCGCTGGTTGCGGGAAATATTTGGAGCGCGAGCTAAGCTGGCCCCAGCGATGCCCACGCCAAGCGTTGGCATTTACATCGTGAAAAACAACAATTCCTTTCATAAAGCACGACGCCAAGCTTTTCCATACGTCTGGGTCATGATGTTGCCATCCAATTTTAGACCGCACGGTTTGAGTAGGAAGTCATGGAGCCGATTCCCTTGAGCACAGCTTCGACAGTAAGTAGTGCCAACCGTGACTTTTTAGCGGGATTTTGGCGGCTGGCCGATCCAAAAATAACGCTTGCGTCAATGGCTTCCATTTTTCTGGGTGCTTCTTTAGCGGCGGCGGATGGAGATATTCATGTGGGTTGGCTCGTCGTAACTATTTTCGGTTTTTTCGCGATAGAGGTTGCGAAAAACGCATCTGGGGATATCTATGACTACGAGACCGACATGGCCGTCGCACAAGAAGACCACACTGATTTTTCCGGCGGCAAGCGCGTCCTGGTCGATGGCCTGCTGAGTCAATTCCAGACCTGGACTATCGCAATAATATTCTACGTGATTGGCATTGGACTGGGGGTCCTGATTGTCATATTTCGAGAGCCGCTGGCGATTTGGCCCGGTGTTATTGGCCTGATACTAGCGTGGTCGTATAACGGTCCACCAGCTAGGTTCGCGTATCGCGGTCTCGGCGAGCTGGATGTCGCGGTTTGTTACGGTCCCCCTCATTTGCATCAGCACCTACTTGATTCAACTAGGTGAAGTAACAAGAGACGTCGTATTAGTCTCCATACCACTTGGTATCTTAATCGCAGCGTTTTTGTGGGTAAACGAATTTCCCGATTACGATGCCGATCGCAAAAGTCAAAAACGAAACTTGATCGTGCGTCTAGGCCGGCATCGAGCCAGTCGATTGTTACCGTTAATTTACGGCGCAGCATTCTTAATCGTTGCGTTGCTCCCGCTTGCCGGTTTACCACGTAGTATCTGGCTCGGCGGGTTGGCGATGATCCCGGCCGCGTGGGTAACCATTGAAGCCTGGCGGGATCCGGAGCAATGCTACCGCCATGCGCCGGTTAGTGCCGGTGCGCTCGTCTCTTTTCTCTTGCTGTCACTTGGTATGGGTGTCGGCGTGATAATCTAAACAATCTTCGCCAAGCCGAAAGCTAGCCACACGACGTATGCGGAAGTCGCGCCGGCAACTGAATTGCTAAAGTTCACAAAATCATTACTAAGCCATCGCCAACCTCGAACATACGTATTAGGCCTACCGTTACTGGCAATTGGATGGTCGGTCAACTGACCGTCCGGACCGATATATTGCGCCTGGCAAGCTGCACCGAGATAGCTATCAAAGAGTGAGCCGACGACGGCACCTACAATTGCTGCGAAACTCAGTGTGATAATGATTGTGTCGGGCGCGGTTTCGCGGTAGACGATCATCGACACAGCAAAATACAGCACACTCGCGACAACCCCGGCTGCCCCGCTCAATGCAATGCCAATACCCGACACTGCGCCAGGAGTACCCAGCCGGAACCCGGGTTCCCGATGTTATTAATCGAGGCTCCTTCGAAGAAAATCGCGCGACCGCCGTCGCCCACGTATCACCAGCAACGGCTCCAACACAACCGAGTAATGCCGCGATGATGCCAACACCTTCCCGATTGCCTGTGCCGTACAGTACCGCGAGCAAAGCAAGAACAATACCGTTTGCAAGTACCTGTGGTAAATTTCGCCGGGCATTCGCATGAAATGGATCGTTCTGCTCGATGCGGTCGCGCCGTTCTGAAAGCAAGCTGGTTATGAAAAATAATCCGGCGATGGCTATTCCCCATTCCCAACCGCCAAAAAACAAAACGATGCTACCAATCAAAGCAGCAGCAATTGCGGCCGAGGGAGTCAGAAAATTTCGCCAGCACGCGACCGTTGCCGCTACACAACTGATGACCACTGATTCCCATATACCTGCGGTCACCATTTCCCCGGCCCAGTCGCTAAAGTACTCATGTTATTTTGTTCCCTGGGAGTAAACGGGCGAATGCCATTACGAAATGAACTTGGCCTCTAAGTTACTCGCCCTCGAGCAGCGCACCCTGTAGCGCTTTGACTACCGACCGCGCGGATTTCTTTTTCTCGTATGCACGTAACTGACGCGCATAGCCGGGCACGCCATTCAGCAAACTGCTTGCGATCCCCAATCCTTCTGTTTCATTGAATTCGACCGCCGTCGATTGGCAAAATTCTATCAGGTCCGCAACCAAGTCCCGCAGTGGACGATGATGACCTTGTACATCAACGATGTATTCGGCGTTTAGGCCGAGGAGTGCGGCGCGAAAGCAGTTTTCCTTCTCGCTCCAGTCAGGCAGATTTAGCGGCAAAATCCTGCTCACGGACTCGATAGGTGCGTGGGCCAGGCAAAGTATCAATGAACGCGCGAACGCCACCAGGCCATGCACGGTGCGAAGGTCGGATGCCGCATCCATCGCCCGGATTTCGAGCGTCCCAAAGTCCGGATGCGGCCGGATATCCCAGTGAATGTCCTTGAAACCCCTGATCGTGTCCGAATGCAGCGCGGCGCGCAGAAATTCATCGAACGCCTGCCAGTTGCTGAAGCGCGGTGGCAATCCATAGTTGCGAGCAGCGGCCAGAATTCGCCGGCGATATGCAGCGTGACCGGTTTCATGGTTACGCCAGAAGGGCGAGTTAGCCGATAGTGCTATGAACGCCGACAACGCCGGGACTAAAAACGTCATTGCCCGCATGGCCTCGTCACCCGAACTCATGCCAACATGAACATGGGTGCTGAATGCAATTTGTGTATGCGCCAAATAGCCTACGCTTGCCTCGGATTGTTGATAGCGTGGTAACGGTGTTATTAGCGCCAGCCTGCGACAGAATGGGTGAGTGCCGGCGCCGCAAACGCTCATGTCCAATTGTGTACAACGTTCTAACAATTTCATCAGCGACCCACTGAGGTGTTTAACAGCCTCACCACTGTTCTCAGCTATACAACTCGTCAGTTCGACACAGGATTGGATGTATTCCGGTTTGACAAAGTCGGTATCTGGAAAAAACTCCATTAGTGGAATGATTCCGTCAACCAGATCGAGTGAGACAGGGTCAATTAGCTGCAGCTCCCACTCGACTCCCACGGTGTGCTTTGGCGAAGGATTAAACTCCATTGGCAAGTTCCTCCATCCTTGAATGCCCGAGTCGTGCAACGTGATCGAAAAAGCGTGTACCAATACCGAGGACGCGCTCGTCAACATCGAATCCAGGACTATGTAGTGGCACTGGCTCCCAGTCCGGATGGCGCGCACCTAGGCGCACAAAGCAACCAGGAACCTTGTCAAGGTAGTATGAATAATCTTCCGAACCCATGCTGGGATATTCGGACGTGACCACACAATTCGAGCCGACAATTGCTTCGCCAGCCTCGCGCGCAATATCGGTGGATACTGGCTCGTTGACAACCGGCGGATAGCCTTCACTGATGTCGATATCAATGGTTGCGTTATGCAACTCCGCTGCGGCACTTACCATACGTTTCATACCGTTGTGAATATGCTGTCGAACTTCTGCCCGAGAGGTTCGGATAGAGCCAGAGAGTTCCGCATGCTCAGCAATTACATTCCGCGCTGATCCAGCACGAACTTTACCAATCGTTACGACCGACGGATGAAGCGGGTTTATTTCGCGCGATACCAGCGTTTGCAAGGCTGTTATCAAGAATCCACTGACCACCACCGCGTCGACGGCTTCGTGTGGCCTCGCCCCATGACCTCCCTTGCCGCGAACCTTGATCGAGAAGCTATCGGATTGCGCCGTAACAACCCCATCGCGAATCATAATCTTTCCGGTTTCAATATCATGCGTTACGTGCCCGGCAAAAATTGCCGCTACATGGTCCAATGCGCCATCTTCAATCGCAATGCGTGCCCCGCCGCCGCGCTCTTCGGCAGGCTGAAATACCAGACGCACCGGTCCTGCCGGCGGATCAATCTTGAGCAGGTGTGCAGCACCAATCAGCATGGCCATGTGGGCGTCATGACCGCAAGCATGCATTCTTCCAGGATAGATGGATGCATAGGGCGCATTCGTGGTGTCCTCTCCGGGCAGTGCATCCATTTCCGCTCGCAGCGCGATCGCCGGTCTCGAGCCATCTTGTCCGTCGATACTCCCTATTACGGAATGGCCCACACCTGCATAGTCGTAGCTAATATCAAGCCGCTTCAGCTCCGCGATAATTCGCTCAGCGGTGTCGGCTTCCTGGAATGACAGTTCAGGATGCTGGTGAAACCACCGCCGCAACTCAATCAGCCGCGCGCACAGCGGTTCATCCAATTCCTTGAGGATCTCGGCAACATGTTGTCCATGACATTTGTTCATGATATTCGCAAGTATCACGCACCGACGTTACGGAAAAATCAGAGTATCTACCTACACCGCCATTTTTACGACCCGATGATGCAGATGATCAACGCTCTATAACCGTCCGTATCTCTATGTAGGTTTGGCACATTGGGCGGCGCCCAGCGTCATGCCTGTCTTAATACCTGTGCGGCAAGCGTATCTATATCGATCATATCGATCTCGCCGCCATTCTCGCAGGAGATCGCAATCGTTTTTTCCTCATTCGTCAATGGTTCTGCCGTTGCAAGCTGAAGTTCGAGTACCTCGAGGCTGGCTTCGGAAGCATCGTCCCGCCGCAATGAACGCTGGCGAATCCGGTCTCGCAATACTTCTGTCGGCGCAGTGACCTCGAGCAATATGCATGGTAAGGCTAAGTCCGTCGCTATGGAAATTGCCATTGCCCGATCAGTAACCTTCAAAAAGGCAGCGTCCAATATGACGTTATGGCCAGCTTCGAGAATCATCCGAGCGACGTCGCACAAGCGCTCGTAGACCAATTTACTTGCATCGTGTGTGTATATGCATGATTCAAGGCCCGATGCGCTGCCCTCCGTTTCTTCCAGACCGAACATTCGCTTTCGCTCGAGGTCCGACCGAATACGAATCGCGGGCATCGCTGCCATAAGCTGCCCGGACACCCAGGTCTTGCCCGATCCTGATAGTCCGGACATGATTACCAGATAAGAAGTGCGAAGTGCAGCCTGTCTCTTTGCCATATCGCAGTACCGATTTGCCACAGCGAGATCGGACTCTGTTTCATCGTTGCTTTCGCGTTCCTTGCCAAGAATGACAGCCACTTTGGCCCGCACGAGGCAACGATAGACGAAGTACAGACTGAGCAACTTCATGCTGCCGTAATCGCCGGTGGACTCCAAATATCGATTCAAGAAATGCGCTGCGAGATCGTGTCGCCGTCTTTCCACCAGATCCATAATCAGGAACGCGATATCGCAGGCAACGTCAATATGACGAAGATCACTGTTGAATTCGATGCAATCAAAAGTCGTGATACCGTCGGATAGACGGACGAGATTTGCGAGATGCAGGTCGCCGTGGCAATCGCGAACGTATCCCTCATCAAAGCGCTGCCACAAGAATGACTCGAGCCTCAGCAGCTCTCGCTTCATCCATTCGCGTAGAGAGTTGAGCTCGGTTTCATCGATGGCACCACTCAGCTCGGAGAAGTTGTCCCATATGAATTCCTTCGTCAGAGTAACTACCCTGGCCCGCTGGCTTACATCAACGACTGGCGCTGCTGTGTGGCGTGCGGCAATATTGCGCGCCAGCTCCTTCATATCCGCAATTGAAAGTTGGCCACGCTCAAGTTGAGCATCGAGCCGTGACGTCTGATCGAAGCGGCGCATCCTAACGGCATATTCGATCGGTATGCCGCTGCCATTGAAACGCGGCTGACCATTGTCTGTAGTAATTGGCGCGACATCGAGGTAGATGTCCGGCGCCCACGGCTTATTCAGTCGGATTTCTTCCTCGCAATAAAACTTGCGCCGTTCGAGATCGCGGAAGTCGAGAAAGTCGAGAACGATTGGCTTCTTGATTTTGTATACGTAATCATCTGTCAGGATGACCCACGAGATGTGTGTTTCGATGAGTTCGACAGCGCTGACAGGATGGCTGAATGCAGCCGGGCTCATTAACGAGTCGACGAGGCTCGTATCGAGAGGAGTAACCCGTGTACTGGCTCTATGCATCGGCACTAGCTCAGGCCGCCGTTTCCCGATTTATTTGCCGGCTGATCATTGCGAAAACCAGTCCGGCCTGCCCTTGGAGAATAAGTATTCAAGATCTACAATCCTCGCCGTTTTCATTCCTTGCATCTGCCGGTGCCTAAACTATCATAATGAGACATGCGCAATCTGCTCATACTCTTCGTTCAATTCCTGATGACACTGATCAGGCATATTTGCTCCAGCGCGGTGCCAGCAAACGACAAAACGCAGGATCAACCAACGTGCATAATTCCAGAATTGGAGAAATATCAGCTAAACCTGCTATTAAACAAAACTCATTAACGTGGAAATTCTATCTCTCATTCTCGTCCTGCTTGTCGTTACCCGTGTCTTCGCGGAACTTGCCGAGCGGGCTGGGCTCCCGGCGATAGTCGGAGAGCTGGTTGCAGGTGTGGCTTTGGGTTTTGTTTTGCGTGGCTCCTACGATGCGCTGAGCCTTCTGTCGTCAGCCTGCAAGAGCGAAACGTTCACATCACTTGTCAGTCTGGGCATGTTTTTCCTGATGCTACTGGCAGGGATTCGCATGGAACCACTGGAATTTGCCCGAACCTCGAAGTCGGCTGCCCTGGTCGCACTCGGCGGAATGATTATCCCTGTCGGTGCCGGCTTCGCGCTCGGTCTTGCAGTACTCCCGGAGTCCTCGTTCAAGCTGGTGCAGAGCCTGTTTCTCGGTACGGCGCTCGCCATCACTGCGGTACCCGTAGCCGTACGTATTTTTATGGACCTCGGTCTACTAGACTCTCGGGTCGGCAAGATAGTCATCGCCGCAGCGCTGTGGGACGTTTGGCTGAGTCTTTTTCTGCTGGCGCTGTTGCTGGCCGCTCTCGGGGAAGACTTTTCTGGCTCTTTTCAAGCCGGAACCGTGATCTTGCTGGTTGGCAAAGCAGTGTTGTTTTTTGCCGTGGCGATTCCGGTCGGTTTATTCGTGTTCCCGCTGGTTGGGAGATATCTCAGGCACTTACACTTCCCAGAAGTAGATTTCAGCATGTTGCTCATTGCCGCGCTCGCGTACGCGATCTTCGCCGAAATAATGGGGCTGCACTTCATCATCGGCGCCTTTCTTGCTGGCATGTTTTTTCATCCGAATGTCGTCGACGCCGAAGTGTACGAACGCGTCGAGCAGCAGATGTCCGGAATCACGCGCGGCTTCCTGGCTCCGATCTTCTTCGTCTCAGTGGGTCTGCATTTGGATCTCAGTGCGATCAGTCATGTTCCGGGATTCGTGGTAGTGCTCATATTGATTGCGTTTGTAAGCAAACTCGTCGGTTCCGGATTGCCGGCTTATTGGGTAGGGCTTTCGAAGCGCGAGTCAATAATGGTCGGTGTCGGTATGAGCGGTCGAGGCGCCGTTGAATTGATCGTAGCCGGCGTCGCGCTGGAGGCCGGTTTGTTCTTACAACCGTATCCAACTCCGGCAATTGTAGAAAGTCTCTTCTCAGCAATCGTGATCATGGCGTTGGTCACTACCATCGCAACGCCGATTTTCCTGCATTGGCTGGCGTCATCCCCAAATGAAGATCATCGTACCTAACATATGCGTGGCAAAGGATCGTCCTCCAGTTCTTCGAGGAAGCGCTCACCACCAAGCGCGGTCTCGAGTATCACACGCTTTTCATTGGCGACGATGCGGCCAATTCTCACCGCATCCTGGCCCGACGGAATGGTGCGCCACGCGGCAAGCGCAGCGTCGGCCTGATCTTTGGCAATAATGGCCAAAACCCGCCCTTCGCAGGCAAGGTAATATGGATCGTAACCCAACATTTCGCAAACCGACTGCACCTGGTCACGCACCGGTATCGTCGCCTCGAATCGTACGCTTAATCCGGTTGCCCGAAGAATTTCATGGGCAACCGTGGCAATACCGCCACGTGTAGGATCGCGCATGAACCGCAATCCGTCGAAATTCATTAATGCTTCAGTCAGCTCGAAAACGCATCCGGCATCGGACTGCAAATCTCCTCGCAGGCCGAAGTCCTCCCGCGCCAACATTACGGCAGTGCCATGATCGCCAACCGTTCCGCTGATTATGATGATGTCGCCGTCCCGGATCAGGCGCATTGAAGGTCTTACCCCAGGGAGCCGTACACCGATTCCCGTCGTCGCAAGGTACAGACCGCCAGCCTCTCCTCGGCGCAACACCTTGGTGTCACCCGCACTTACTTTTACACCAGCATCTTTTGCCGCTTTTGCGAGACTGCCCACGATGCGATCAAGCAGCGCAACCTCCAGACCTTCTTCGATGAAAGCATTGAGTGTCAGATATAGAGGACGTGCACCGGCAACGGCCAGATCATTGGTTGTTCCGTGCACCGCCAGCGAACCGATGTCGCCGCCTGGAAACTCGAGCGGCTGCACAGTAAAGCCGTCAGTCGTGATCATCGCTTCGCCGCCGTTCAGCGCTATCGGCACCGCATCGGCCTGGGTATCCAGGTCGGAGTCGACCAGATTACGGGCGAACACTTCCTCGATCAGCTCGCGCATGAAGCGACCACCGTTGCCGTGTGCAGAGTAATTCTGTCGTCTTCCATTATTTCTCCGTCCTGCTCCGCGCTGCGAGCTCCGCCGCCTGTCCGAAACTGAGCGCCGCATCGTTACACGGCAGTTCATTGCTCAGATAAACCTGAAATTTTTCGGCTTCCAGCAGGGCAACGACCTGCTCGGTCAAAATCCGATTCTGGAACACACCACCGCAAAGACCGACCTGATCAATCTGCGCTTCCTCGCGAATCCTGCGTGCCTGCTCGAGCACTGCCATAGCCATGCTTGAGTGGAATGCCTCGGCACGCGATGCAGCGCTAAGGCGAACATCTGCCATCAATGTCAGCAACGGTTCCCAGTCAGTACGCCAGATACCGTCTGCGTCTTTGTTAAGCGGTAATTTCCGTCGCTCGCCGCGTCCCCGGCACAGCGACTCGAGATACATCGGCCCCTGTGCTTCGAAGCTGACGTGAGACAGCTCGCATATCAGTGCCGCTGCGGCGTCGAACAACCGACCTACAGCACTAGTCTCCGGGCAATTCAGTTGTCGTAGCCAGGCGTTCTTGGCAAGGCTGTCCCGGTCCGGGCAGTCCGGCCATGTCCGGTCACACTCCCAGTGGAGCGCAGCCGCACTGCGCCATGGCTCACGCCCGGCGCGCTCGCCACCGGGCAGGTGGAACGGACGCATGCTGCAGGCGCGGCGCCACGCGCCGGGCTTGCCGAGGAATGCCTCACCACCCCACAAGGTGCCGTCCTCGCCCAAGCCAACACCGTCCCAGGTAAATACGAGCCAGCGACCAGCTACAGGCAGCTCGGCTGCCAGTGCGCTGGCATGCGCACGGTGATGCCAGACAGTTTCTACGGGAAGCGACTTCTGTGCTTTCGCCCAACGGTGAGTCGTATAGCCCGGATGCGCATCACAGACGATTCTCTCCACCTGCACGCCGTACAGCGATTGCAGGTCGGTCGCCACCTGTTCAAATACGGCGATGCTGCGCGGACTGTCCATCTCACCGATGTGCGGCGACACCACGACACGGTTCTCCCAACTCAAGGCTACGGTTCCCTTCATGTGACCACCGACGGCGAGAACCGGCTGTCGCTGTCGCCACGGTAGTTCGAGTTCACGGGGCGCGCAGCCGCGGCCGATGCGCAACGGACGCATCGCACCGGATATCCTCCGATATACCGGATCATCTGCCGGCCGTATGATCGGGCGATCGTGATGAAGAAATGCATCCGCGACGTCGCCGAGGCGACTTGCCACTTCCTCATTGTCAGTTATTACCGGTTCCCCACTGATATTGCCCGACGTGGAAACGAGTGGCGCGGCGAATTCCTCCAGTAAGAGTTGATGCAACGGGCTGTATGGGAGGAACACGCCCAGTTCGCGCAAACCCGGCGCGACATTTTCTGCCAGCTCACAATCGCTGCTCTTGTTCGTAAGCACTATTGGCCGAACCGGGCTGCCGAGCAATTCAGCTTCGGCGGCGGCAAGATCCGTGTATTGGCGCACAACATCAAGCCCGTCCTGCCCGGACACCGGGAACATGACGGCCAATGGTTTACTCGGCCTGTGTTTGCGTTGCCGCAGGATTTCTATCGAATCGGAATTGCGCGCGTCGCACATTAGATGATAGCCACCGATGCCTTTGACGGCGATAATCCAGCCGTTACGCAAACTCGACAGGGTGGCCTCCAGCGCTTCACCTTTTTCGACGATGCGTTCTTGACCGGGACGTTTGAAACTCAGTTGAGGACCGCAGGCCGGGCACGCGACCGGCTCCGCGTGAAATCGGCGATCGGCCGGGTCCAGGTACTCCTTAGTGCAATCCTCGCATAGCGGAAAACATGCCATGCTGGTATTCGGGCGATCATAAGGCAGCTTTTGAATCAGTGTGTAGCGTGGACCGCATTGCGTGCAGTTAATGAATGGGTATCGGTATCGGCGATCACCCGGATCGTGCAACTCGTGCCGACAGTCGTCGCACATGAAGTAATCGGGCGGCACAAAAATGCGCGCATTCGCCTGCACCGAGCTGGCGATGATGTCAAAACCATCAAACGGCCCGGAACTGACCGGCACGGCCTTGTCGATTTCCGGTCTTGACAATGGCGGCGCACGGCTGATCAGATCACGCTGAAATCTCTGCACCGCGCCTCTGCTGCCGCATGCAATTATTTCCACCTCACCAAGCCGGTTCTGAACCCGACCGGTCAGCCCGTGTTTTTTTGCAAGTCGATAAACAAACGGCCGGAATCCCACGCCCTGGACCTGTCCGACCAGGATGATCCTGATGTTGCACTCGGGTGCGGACAACCGATGCACTTTTGCGATCAGTATTTGCTTGTCGGAGACCCGACCGATTTTTTCTGCACGCTCAGCCAACAGACTGCCTTTTCTTTCTACCCTCCCACACGTTCTCTCGATATCCCGACGCCCACCAGATTCTGCACGCCCCTTCATCCGACACCATGCAGGGCCCGATTGGCTTGCGCGGTGTACAGGCCAGTCCGTACAGTCGGCACTGATTCGGGTAAATCTTGCCCAGCACTACCTTGGCGCAATCGCAACCCGGTGGCATTTCGCCGACCCGTTTGCGCGAATAATCGGCATACGAGCCGAAATACTGTCGCACATCGTGGGCAGCGAAACTCTCGCGCAAAGCGAATCCGGAGTCCGGAATAACGCCGATGCCACGCCAGTTCGCGTCAACAACCTGCATAACCTCATTGAGCTGCTGCTGCGCCATCCGGTTGCCACCGGGACGAACGACTTCCGGATAGCAGTTGTCGAGGAACCGTTTGCCGTCCAACAGTTGCCGAAATACCGAGTACATCGCCGCCAGCAAGGTGTCCGGCCGGAAACCCGAGACAGCGGCAGGCATGTGGTGTTTGTCCACGACGAACTGCCACTCCTCCGGGCCCATCACCGTCGCGACATGCCCCGGCGCGATCAGGGCATCGAATCCCGGTTTTTCCGAATCCAGTAGCATCGCAACCGCGGGCCAGGTTAGGCGCCCCGATAAAAGTACAAGGAGATTTTCCGGCGCACCTTCTGCCAACATGGCAGCAACTGGCGCTGTAGTCGTTTCAAAGCCTGCTGCAAAAAATACGACGCGGCGGGATGGGTTTTCTGTTGCAACGCGAACGGCTTCCGTTGGCGAGGCGATCGGCCGAATGTCGCCACCAGCGGCTCGCGCCTGTTCGAGGGTCCGCGGTTCGCGCTTCGGAGCGTTGACCGGTACGCGCAGCATGTCTCCGAAAGCCACCAGAATCACATCTTCGTGCAGCGCCAGCTGAATTGCCTCGTAGACGTCTTCTTCGGGACAGATACAGACCGGGCAGCCCGGTCCCGGCACGATCTCTATATTGCTCGGAATGGCGGATCGCAACCCGGCCAGCGATATGGTGCGCTCGTGTCCGCCACAAACATTCAAAATGCGGACCGACCGGCTTGATCCAAGTCCGTGCAGCGCTTCGAGCCAGTATTTTGCCGAGTGACTCATTCTCGATCTCCGGTCTCATGACTGCCAGTGTGGGTGTGCAGCATCGCACCACCCGGCTGCGCTTGAAAACGATTGGTTTTTCCCTGCAAAAGTCTCCGTCGATGAAGATTGATCTCCTGCAGAAGCCAGTCGAGCCAAGCTTGCATGCCCAGGCAGCTTTGCGCGGACAAGACAAATATTGGCGCCGGATTCGCCAGCCGCCGAACATAGGAGGCTGCTCTTTTAGGATCGAAGTCACGCAGCACGTCTAGCAGGTCCGACTTCGTGATGAGCACAAGATCGGCTGCCCGGAACATGACCGGATACTTGGCGGGCTTGTCATCCCCCTCGGGGGACGACAGCAGTGTGACGTTGCGGTGCTGACCGAGATCAAAACTTGCCGGACAAATCAGGTTGCCAACATTCTCTACGAAGACGACATCCAAATCATCCAATGTTAGTTCATGCAAGGCCGTGTGCACCATGTGAGCATCCAGGTGGCAGGCACTGCCGGTGCTTATCTGAATTGCTGCGATGCCTTTGTCTCTAATCCGTACGGCATCGTTTTCGGTTGCCAGGTCACCCTCGATCACCGCCATGTTCAGTTCACCGGCGAGTGCGTCGATCGTCGCCTCGAGCAACGAGGTCTTGCCGGCGCCCGGCGACGACATGAGGTTGACCGCGAAGACCTGATGCTGATCGAAATGCTCGCGATTGTGTTTCGCCTGCCGATCATTTGCGTCGAGCAAGCCCTTCAATACCTCAACCGACTGAGTGCCCGACGAGGTGTGTGCCAGGTGGCCCACCGTCAGCGACAAGGTGTTCGTTACCGTGTGTCAGATTGCAGCCGCAGGTTTCACACATTGTTGTCCTCTCCCTGCCGCGTCCGTGCGCAATACGACACGCTGTAGCAGCAGCTCGTCGCCGCTGATTAGTTGCGTTCGCCAATTATTGCAACGCCCGCAAATCAGGCGATTGACAGCTACCTCGGTCTCCGCGCCACAACCCTCACACCTGACGCGAACCGGCGCCTGCTGCAGATGCAGTGCAGCGTCACTGGCGACCGTACCCGCTGCGGCGACAGGAAATGCATTGCGCATCAGCGGGCCCTCAACGCCGGATAATGGTCCGATGCTCACATAGACGTCGGTGACTGAACTTGCGTGTTCAGCTCTGGCGACCGCTGAAACCTCGCCGAGCAGTGCCTGGCATATCGAAAGCTCATGCATCGGCTGCCAATATTTCATCGAAGAGCTCCCAGGAATCGGCCGCTTCCTCTTCAGAAACCTTCTGAATTGCGTAACCGACATGCACCAGCACAAAGTCGCCGGGCCCGACAGCTTCGCCCTGCAGCATGAAAAGACTTACGTCACGCTCGATCCCGCGCGCCTCACAGACGCACTGGAAATCATTGACTGATTTAATTTGCATGGGGATGGCAAGGCACATTATTTCTCTCCCCGCGGATCTGTCGGCGCAGTGCATAAATGTTTTGCTGTGAACTGATTATAGTCGCAGTACATAGCCGCCCGCACTACGTAATACTCCGCATTTCAATGTGACGAATACTTGGTATCGTAGTGCTGTGGAGAAGACCATATCAGGCAGTGAACGAAGGAGCCCTCTGCTGCCCAGGGTGGGAAATAACATGATCATCGTCAAATCCTGAGTACCGGAAAAATGAAGACGCTTGTGCTGGGTGTCGGAAACACATTACTCGCTGACGAGGGCGCCGGGGTGCATGCGATGCATTACCTGAAGGATCATTACGAATTTCCCGACACCGAATTTCTTGATGGCGGCACGCTAAGTTTTTCGCTTGCCGGCGATATCGCCGAAACTAACAACCTGATTATTTTCGACGCAGCACAACTGGACGCCGAACCCGGTTTCGTTCGTGTATTCGAAGGCGCCGAACTCGACGAATTTTTATTGTCCGGTTGCCGCAGCGTTCACGAGGTCGGCTTCGCCGATCTAATGGATATCAGCCGCCTGCAGGAGAGCCTTCCGGAAAACTACGCCCTGATTGGTATCCAGCCCGAAATTCTGGGCTGGGGCGATAAGCCAGGCGAGGCTGTCTACGCAGCATTACCCAAGGCCGCGTCGGAGGCAGCGTCGCTGATTTACAAATGGACCGGTGAATCCTGTGACAAGGCAGTGAATCTGTGAGTTCTCTGGATTCCATTAATGTGAAAGTCGAGGCGGCCACCGGCAACGTCGAGCCGTTGCTGCACGAGATTCGGCATGCCTTGCGACGTGTGGCAGATGGCAAGGAAGGAACGGTCATCGATTTACGCAGCCTGCCGCTGGCGCCGGGTGAGGAGCAACGGATCGAGGCTGTGCTTGGTGAAGGCGAGGTGCGCGCCCAACTAAATGCCCTCGGACCAACAGTACTGCAAGAGACTGCCTACCCTGGGGTCTGGCTGGTTACTCATCGTAACGCGGAACAGGAGGTGGTTGCCCGGTTTATTGAGGTCACGCGAATGCCCGAGTTGCTGATGTCACAGACGGAGGATATCGAGCGCGGCATTAGCTTGCTGGAAAACGAGTTAACCATCAGTAGTGAAGCGATGGATACGCGCCGGGATGGCGATCCGGTACAGGAGACGAAGTACACCGATTAATGCAAGCCGCGCCGGCGGCGCGCTGTCGCGAGGAGACAGTACGATGCGGAAAGATCAGACGCTAGGTGAGTATTTGCAGTCGCAAGGCGTATCGCGACGTGGCTTTATGAAGTTTTGTGCGGCCACCGCATCGTTAATGGCGATGCCGCCGGAAATGGCGGCGCAAGTTGCCCGTGCCCTGGAAACGGCGCGTCGGCCATCGGTGATCTGGCTATCGTTTCAGGAATGCACCGGCTGCACCGAGTCGTTACTACGCTCCCACGCACCGACCGTTGAAGGACTTATCTTTGACGCAATTTCCCTCGACTATCATCACACATTGCAGGCCGCCTCCGGCGAGGCGGCGGAAGCGGCTCGACTGGCAGCCATGGAAGAGAATCGTGGAGAGTATCTGCTGGTTGTTGACGGTTCGATCCCGCTCGGCAATCCAGGCTATTCCACTATTGCCGGTATCAGCAATCTCGATATGTTGCTGGAGACCGCAAAGGATGCTGCCGCCATCATTGCTGTTGGCACCTGCGCGGCCTTCGGTGGGATTCCACATGCCAATCCAAACCCAACGGGAGCAGTCTCGGTTTCCGACATCATTAGCGATAAGCCCATCATTAACGTCTCGGGTTGTCCACCCATCCCTGTCGTTATTTCAGGCGTGCTCGCTCACTACTTGACGTTCGGTAGTCTGCCCGAACTCGATGAATTGGGTCGTCCCAAAGCGTTCTTTGGACAAAGCATCCACGACCGTTGTTACCGTCGGCCATTCTATGATCGCGGCCTGTTTGCCGAGACATTCGACGACGAAGGTGCACGCAAAGGCTGGTGCCTTTACAAGCTGGGTTGCAAAGGACCGACCACCTACAATGCCTGTGCGACGCTAAAATGGAACGGCGGGACCAGTTTCCCGATCCAGTCCGGTCACGGTTGTATCGGCTGCTCGGAACCGAACTT
>PVMK01118842.1_pt1 | contig 16119 bp, 14 predicted proteins | sample 1853481 | NCBI WGS metagenome assembly PVMK01 (sample SAMN08533507, study PRJNA380276) | Marine sediment metagenome, whole genome shotgun sequencing project.
ACGGCATTCCTCTCGTAACTCCCAACCCTGCCAATCCAGCGATCCGCTTCAACGTCTAGAGCGGCATTGGCTTTCGCCAGGTGGTAGTCGCCCCTGCCAATCCAACGGTCTGCTTCAACGTCTAGAGCGGCATTGTCTTTCGCCAGGTGGAGAGCCATTCGAAAGTTGCTGCCATTGCCGGCTAACAATAGAAAATCTCCTGGCCGCGTGCCGACCAGGAGACCTTGTTTGTGGGATATTGGATCGATGCTATTGCTTACTCGCCTGTCCGAATGGTGCGTTCACCCGGCCAATCCAGCGAGCTGCATCATCGGACACTTCTTGACCAGTAACGGCATTCCTCTCGTAACTCCCAACCCTGCCAATCCAGCGATCCGCTTCAACGTCTAAAGCGGCATTGGCTTTGCCAGGTGGTAGTCGCCTCTGCCAATCCAACGGTCTGCTTCAACGTCTAGAGCGGCATTGGCTTTCGCCAAGTGATAGTCGCCTCTGCCAATCCAGCGGGCTGCTTCAACGTCTAGAGCGGCATTGGCTTTTGCCAGGTGATAGTCGCCTCTGCCAATCCAGCGGGCTGCTTCAACATCTAGGGCGGCATTGGCTTTCGCCAGATGGTAGTCGCCTCTGCCAATCCAGCGAGCTGCTTCAACAGCTAGAGCGGCATCGGCTTTCGCCAGGTGAAAATCGCCCCTACCAATCCAACGGGCCGCTTCAGCGGACACATCCTGTCCGGCTTCGGCTGCTTCAACGTTTAAGAAATTATCTGGCATGTAAGTAACAATAGCCAGAAGCCCAACAATCAGTATGCAAATTCCCACTACTATCTTTATCAGCTGCCTGTTCATTTCATTTCTCCTTCTTTGTAGATATGGAATGTCCAATCCTCTAAACGGCGGGTTATCGACTGAGTTCCGGTGGAATTAGCCATGTTATGCATGTAACTGTAAGCACTGTATCAAGAGTGGCGTTCGCATCCGTCTGCGCGGCCGTAATTTAGCGTATTTTCTACAAAGGAGTCGCTCTTCTGTTATAATAAAAATCAGTTCAGCGCAGAGTCAGACCTGCGATGTGAATCAAGTAGCAGGTAGCCAACCGCTCTTAATAGGCAAATGGGAGTCTAGAGTGGGATTGAATATATATTTGCTTGGACAATTCAATTTACAGGCAAATGAGTTGCCGATTGAATTGCCATCCAGACCGGCCCAGTCTTTACTGGCCTATCTGGCCTTGAATGCGGGAGTAACTCAACGAAGAGAGAAGCTTGCCGGGCTCCTTTGGCCGGAAGCCACCGAGACCAACGCCCGCAGCTACCTGCGTCAGGCGCTCTGGAGAATCCGCAAGTCGTTAGAAACCGGATCCCAAAGCTGGGAGGAATATCTACAGATAAGCGACATCAGCGTCACAATGGATACCCACGGAGATTACTGGCTGGATGCTGAAACGCTTCAAGAGACAGCGGAACCGGAGAACGTAGAAGAGTTGATAAGGATTGTCCGGCACTACAAGGGGGAACTGTTGCCTGGATTCTACGATGAGTGGGTATTGGTAGAGCGGGATCGTCTTCAATCAGTCTACCACCAGAAGATGCATATGCTGATCCAGGAGCTGACCAAGAGGCGGAGATGGGACAAGCTATTGCAATGGGGCGAGGAATGGATCCGGTTAGGCTATTCGCCGGAACCGGCATACCGAGCCTTGATGAAGGCCTACGCGAGCTTGGGCGACCAGGGCATGGTCAGCGTCATCTACCAGCGATGCGTGGAGTCTCTTGGTCGGGAGCTTGGACTGGATCCATCACCCAAGACGCGAGAGTTGCACGAGCAGATACTGCGCGGAGAGTGGGAAGTATCCCCGGAGAAGCCGGTACGAGAAGCCGCGCGATTTGAACGTCAGCCACCCTTCTTGGATGTATGCGAACAAAAAGTTATAGAAGAGTCGATCTTTGTAGCACGAGAGAGGGAGCTCGATCAACTAAACAGCTTCCTCGAGCTGACCCTAAACGGACAGGGCAGAGTGGTCTTTGTTACCGGCGAGACTGGCTGCGGGAAAACCGCATTGGTACAGGAGTTCACCCGTTTGGCCCAGGATGACCATCATGATCTGGTGGTTGCCGGCGGAAACTGCAACGCTCAAACGGGCATCGGCGATCCCTACCTGCCTTTTCGCGAGATCCTCGAACTATTAACTGGTGACGTGGAAGCTCGCTGGGACGCCGGGACGATATCCGGTGAACACGCCCGCCGTCTCTGGAATACTCTTCCCTTGACGGCCGAGGCCATCTCGGTTTCCAGCCCTAATCTGATTGATACCTTTATCCCAGGTTCCGCCCTTCTGGATCGTGCGATGGCCTACGCTCCCACTCAGCAAGAGTGGCATAGCCGTCTGATTGAGATCGTGGAAAGCAGACCGGCGAGTTCATTGGTCTCAGGCACTCACCAGAGCGACATATTTGAGCAATATTCCCGGGTGCTTGCTGCCCTGGCACGCAGCGAGCCGCTGGTGTTGGTAGTGGATGATCTTCAGTGGGCGGACCTGGGTTCGATCAGCTTGCTGTTCCATCTTGGTCGCCAGATCAAGGGTAACCGCATCTTAATTGTATGCGCCTACCGTCCGGAAGAGGTCGCCCTGGGCAGGGGAGGCGAGCGGCATCCCCTCGTGCCTGTGGTCAACGAGTTCCAGCGCGAATATGGAGATTCGACCGTGAATGTGGATGCGGCCGATAGCCTCTCGTTTGTCGAAGATCTTCTGGATAGCGAACCATACGATCTCAGCCAGGATTTCAGGAGCATGTTCTATCGGTTTACCCATGGCAACCCACTCTTCTCCCTTGAGCTATTGCGGGGGATGCAGGAGCGGGGAGATTTACTTCGCGATCAGTATGGCACCTGGGTAGAGGGACAGGCCCTAGATTGGGAGACCCTGCCAGCTCGGGTGGAGGCTGTGATCGCCGAGCGTATCGGCCGGCTGGATGGGTCATTGCGAGCCGCATTGCGTGTGGCCAGCGTCGAAGGCCATGAATTCACGGCCGAGGCGGTAGCCCGCATTCGTTCTGTTGATGAGCGAGAGATGTTGGCCAAACTTAGCAGAGAGTTGGACAGGAAGCACCGGCTAATCCGTTCTCAGAGCATCCTACGCATAGATGGCCAGCTGCTGTCTCGCTACCGCTTCCGGCACTTTTTATTCCAGAAATACCTTTATGGTAGCCTGGATGATGTCAAACGCGTTTACTTGCACGAGCAGGTTGGGAATGTTTTGGAGGATCTGTATCAAGTTCAAGTGGAAAGGCCAACAAGCGACGATCTTGCCCCGCAGCTTGCCAGGCATTTCCAGGAGGCCAGAATTATTGAGAAGGCGGTCTTCTATCTTAGCAAGGTCGGTGAGAGGGCCTTGCAATTATCTGCCTATCAAGAGGCGGTATCTCACTTTGATAGAGTGCTGACTGTGCTCATGACACTGCCGGAATCTCCTGAACGGGCTCAGCAAGAATTATCAGTGCAGTTGGCGCTTGGTATGGCCTGGCAAGGTATTGAGGGGCCCCGTCATCCTGCAGTAATAAAGGCCTACACTCGAGCCTACGAGCTATGCCAACAGACGGGAGAGACAACCCAGATCGGCCGGATGCAGGGAGAGATGCTGGAGTTCTATTATGTAGGGGCTGAGTATCTGACTGCGCGCGATCTCGCGCGAGAGGCTCTCACTCTGGCTCAGCAAGAGAAGAACCCACTGCTAGAGGCCATGGCTCATTGGTATCTAGGATTCGTCCATTTCGCTCTTGGTGAATTTGCCATGTCGCGTGACTACCTGGCCCAAGTTATCTCTTTCTATGAACCTCAAACCCATCACCATCCTTTTATAGTCCTTCGCGGAAAGGACGCTGGTCTTGGGGCATTGGCCTATGATGCCTGCTGCCTGTGGTGTCTTGGCTATCCTGACCAGGCTCATAGGCGCAGCCAGGAGTCGCTGGCTTTGGCGCGAGAGCTTGGCCAGCCCTTCTCGATGGTGGACGTTCTGACTTTCGGAGGTTGTGTGTCCAATGAGATGCGCCGCGATTGGGGAGCGCTAAAGGAGTACGCCGAGCGGATAGTACAGTTAACGGCCGACCAGGTTCCAGGGTGGCGGGGGACTGGAGAAATCTATCTGGGTGAGGCGTTGGTCATGATGGGAAAGATTCCAGAAGGAATTGAGCAGATTCGCGAGGGCTTAGCCACCAGACAGACCGTTGAAGCACTTTGTTACGGAACCGGAGCTCTTGGCATACTGGCTGTAGCAGAGGGAACGATTGGTAATCCGGGAAGAGGACTTAGCACCTTGACCAAAGCTATCGCCTTGGTGGAACAAATGGAAGAGCGTTACTGCGAAGCAGAGCTATACCGACTGCAAGGAAACATGCATCTCATGATGGGCGACGAGGACGAGGCCTTTGGCAGTTTCATGAAGGCCATTGACGTGGCTCGCCGGCAAAATGCCAGATCTTGGGAGCTACGAGCGGGCACGAGCCTGGCCCGACTGTGGCGGAAGCAAGGCAAAATCTCAGAAGCCCATGAACTGCTTAAACCAGTCTATGATTGGTTTACGGAAGGTTTCGAGACGCCAGACCTGATAGACGCCAAAACGTTGCTAGAGGAACTATCTATAGTAGGCCAGTATTAGCATATATTGCGGGGCACGGAGTTCTCCGCTTAGGTGGTGCAATGTAGTGGCGGACTGTGTGCCACAAGAGAGAAAGGCAGAGCGGGCGGAAGAGGAGAATAGAACGCCGATCTGCTCTCAGGGGAGAGCTTACTGATTCTTTCAGGCCTTCCCCAGCACGGCCGCCAGGAGAGCCATTCGGATATACATCCCATTTTTAACCTGGCGGAAGTAGGCGGCTCGCGGATCGGAATCCACAGCGTAGTGGATTTCTCCGACCCGGGGTAGGGGGTGCATGACGACCATCTTCTCCTTGGCCTTTGCCATGAGTTCGGGCGTTATTTCGTACTGGTTCCTTACATCCTCATATTGGGCCAGGTCGGTGAATCGCTCCTTCTGTACGCGGGTCACGTAGAGGACATCAGCATGCTCAATCACGTCGGCCACATCGTGCGTTTCGCGCACGTTCATACCGGCGTCGATAACCTCGTTCATGGTGGTCAAAGGCAGGCGCAGGATCTCTGGCGACACGAATCGTAAACTGACATCATAGTGCAGCAGTAATTTCGTCAAGGAGTGAACCGTCCGGCCGTACCGCAAATCACCGACCATGGCGATCTTCAGGCCATCAACAGCCCCAAGTTCATCTTTGATTGTAAAGAGATCCAGCAAGGCCTGGGTTGGATGCTCTCCTGGACCATCGCCGGCGTTAATAATCGGAACCCCGGCGTAATCCGCGGCTACCTGGGCAGAACCGATCTCCGGGTGTCGCAGAACAATCACATCACAATACTGTTCCAGGGTGCGGATGGTATCCGGCAGGGTTTCCCCCTTACTTACTGAGCTGAACTGAACACCTTGTGTTATAGGGATGACACTGCCGCCTAATCTCTCCATGGCAGCAATGAAAGAGGCGCTGGTTCGCGTGCTAGGCTCATAAAAAAGACAGGCTAGAACGCGTCCTTTCAATATCTCCGCCCCTCCAATGCGCTCTACCATCTCACGCATTTCGAGTGCCCGGGTGAAGATGTAATCCAACTTATCGTGGTCGAACTGGGAGACGGAAATAATGTCCTTGCCAACCATACCATTTCTGATGGCAGCGTGATGCTCTTGAAGCGGTTGATCGGCATCGATGTCGGCTGAAGATTGTTCTTTACCCAAGGTTTGATCCTCCATGTTTTCAACTTGCTCCTCGTCAGAGTTATCTAGATTAAACAGAGGCATGATTGCGAGTTCCTTCATATCAATTCCCACCTTTCATAACATCTGTGCTGGCATGAATCTTCGATGCGTTCTAAGAATCGTTAATCTCAATAGTAACTCCTGATTAGACAGTATGTTTTCAGGCCAGCAAGAGGCCAGAACCAGGCTCGGCCAGAACCTGCCCGTTTTCGAAGACAAGCTCACCGCGAAGAATCACCCGGCGAACCTGCCCGCGGACCCGCGTGCCAGCGAAGGGCGTCCAGCCACACCTGGTATACAAATCCTCGTCCGAGAATTCATGTTCTACCTCGAGATCTACTTCTACTTGCGTGTCCGATTGGGGCGGCAGATTAAAAATTCGTCTCGGGTTGGTGGACATCAATTCGGTGAGACGTTGGATATCCAATCGCCCCTCATGTACGGCGCTCAGCATTAGCAATAATGAAGTTTCCAGCCCAGGAACGCCCGGAGGGGGATTGGCGCCGGACTTCTCATCCAGCGTGTGCGGAGCATGGTCGGTGGCAATGCAGTCGATAGTGCTATTAATATGAGACCAGAGCGCGGCAACATCCTCTGCGGTAGCCAACCTGGGTCTCATATCGCCGAGTGGTCCCAATCGAGCGATGTCGGCTTCGGTCATGAACAGGTGATGCGGTGTGACTTCGCAGGAGACCTGAAGGCCCTGATCTTTTGCCCGGGCAATAAGCTCGATCTCGTCGCGGCGGCTTATATGGCAGAAATGAACCTGACGGCCATATGCTGCGGCCAATCCTATCCCCACGGCAACGCTTTGGCCTTCGGCGTGCATGGCGATTGGTTTGGCTGCCGGCCAGGTTTGAAAGCAGGTTTCTAAGGTGGGCAACTCTTCCACCCGGAGCGGGCCGAAGGTGTCATTCAGATAAATCTTAAGGGCCAGGGTATGTTGGGCACAGGCGGCCAGTTGCTGGATCTTCTCCAGGTTAGCTCCGGCGAAAAGACCGACATCACAACGAATTGATGAGCTGGCCACCTCTCGTGTGGCTCTTATGACCTCCGGCGTGCTGAGCGGTGGGGTAGTGTTGGGCATGGCTAACACAGTAGTGATGCCTCCGGCAAGAGCCGCAGCTGTGCCACTAGCGAAATCCTCCTTGTGCTCACCACCGGGGACGCGCAAATGGGTGTGTATATCCACCAGGCCAGGCAAGGTTATTTCAGCCACTACCGACCATCCCTCCCAGCAACGATCCGAAACAAAAAAGCCCGATCCAAATGAGATCGGGCTCTGGGTTTTGTTTTTCCTCTGCTGGCAGTTTTTTCTTCAACCAGGCGAAGGCGGAAATCATCCTTTCATCCTCTCCATCAACGAAGAATTCCTTACGAAAACTTCGTGCTATCCGCTTATGCGCACTGGAATTAAATGGTAGCACGCCTAGGGTCAGGACGCAAAAAATTCGATTGCTGATTTCACAAAGCCCGCCACCAGCGAGACGGTAACAGTTGCTAAGTTCCGATGATCAATCTGGACCTGGAACGGTTATTTATCTTTATTGGCTGAGGAGATCATCGCAGGCGAACTTTTCCTCCATGCTAACTTCGTGTAGTGACCACATTCGGCAATGTCGAACCACTTATCCAGAGATAGGACCCTGGGCTTCGACGACCATTAGACGGCCAGCTGACGGTTGGTTATCCAGTCTATGTCGAAAAGCCCTCAGCCGGGGAAGGTTGGAATAGTGGAACAAGTGGGCAGGACAGTTGCAATCGGATGCGCCGAATCCTTTGGCGGGGATGGTTGCACCGGAAACCTGTCTGGCTACAGTGGCCCACTCATGCTCGCGCCGGATAGCATCCTGGACATACCATATCTCGACAATTTTCGTATAGCGGCGCAGGTAATCAACATGCCAGCTGGCTTTCATATACTCCGGACCGGTTGGCCTGGTGTGATGCTTTAACCGGCCGGCCAACCCGCCCGATCCCAATGCGCTTCCGATATAGACAAGAAAACCTTCGGGAAAGGTGAACCGTCCAAGTGCACCTACAGTGATCTGGGCGCCAGGAGAAAGTCTGAGGACGAGGCAATAAGTGCCGGGTTGGGAAGGAATGAAATCGTTTGTTGCCTGCCTTGGAGATGTCATCTCAGAAGATGTCATCTCAGAAGATGTCATCTCAGAAGATGTTATCTCAGAAGATGTCATGGCTAAGCCTATTATCATGTTGCTGGTGGGCGGTTGGCCTTGAGGGGTATGGTGACAATACATCACCAGTAACCGACCTGTAATTCGCACCTCTAGTGGAATTATACGGAAAGATGGCATCCGGCGAATAGCGAGCGGCGGAAAAACTCAAAATACAGGCCGCAGGTAGCTGGTGATAAACGTGTGATCGTGCCAAAATAGACGAATGGCACTAAGCATCGGCATAGTTGGCCTGCCAAACGTCGGCAAGAGCACCGTTTTCAATGCCCTGGTAAAAGAGCAACATGCGGCTGCCGAGAACTACCCATTCTGCACGATAGAACCCAATCGAGCCGTGGTTCCCGTTCCAGACCACCGGGTGGAGAAAATCGCCGAGCTGGTCAATTTATCGCATGTTATCCAGGCGACGATCGAGTTCGTAGACATTGCCGGGTTGGTCAAGGGAGCAAGCATGGGGGAAGGGTTGGGCAACCAGTTCCTGGGCCATATCCGGGACACAGCAGCCGTCGTCCATGTCGTCCGCTGTTTCGACGATCCGAATATCGTTCATATCAGCGAACACCCGGAGCCACGCACAGATATCGAGATAGTCAATACGGAGTTGATTTTGGCCGATCTTCAGCAATTAGAGAAGAAGATCGAACGTCTCGCAACACAGGTCAAAGGCGACAGGGCAGCCATTCCACTACTCGAGATGGCCAATACATTGAAGGAGTATCTCGAGCGGGGCAATCCAGTAGCCCGATTTGTGAGGCAAGAGGACGAAGCATTTCGTACTCTAAACCACGACATGCGATTCCTCACTTCTAAGCCAGTAATCTATGCCGCAAACGTCGATGAGAATGGCCTTGGAGAGGACAACGACTATGTCCGGGAAGTCCGCCAGGTAGCGGCAGAGGAGGGGGCGGAGGTTGTGACGGTCTGCGCCCAGCTCGAGGCCGATATGGTTGGGATGAGTGACAGGGAGAGGCACGAGTATCTGGAACTTGCCGGGGCCAAGGAAAGTGGGTTGGAACAGACGATCCGCAAGGGATACCGGATTCTGAATCTAATCAGTTTCTTTACCATGAACGAGGAGCAGGTCAGGGCCTGGACTGTACACAAAGGGTCCGCCGCACCCCAGGCAGCGGGCATTATACATACTGATTTCGAGAGAGGCTTTATCCGGGCCGAAGTCGTCCACTTTGACACCTTTGTCGAGCACGGGAGTTGGGTGGCGACCAAAGCGGCTGGTGTGATGCGCGTCGAAGGCAGAGAGTACCTGGTTCAGGATGGAGATATCATTTTCTTCCGGTTCAATGTCTAATAGGTATGATAGGGGGACGCCGGTACCCTGGATAGCACGCAGATAGCGCAGATGGTGCGCTGATATACGCGGATAGGGAAGGATAATAATAATAATCAGCGACTATCTGCGTTTTCAATCAGCGAAATCGGCGCTCTATTCCTCGCGAAATCAGCGCACCGACCGGCGGCATTCATGCCTTATCCGACGGAAAAACTCGATAAAGCATAAAGCCAGCTGTTTTCAAGGAGACTATCAATGACCTGGTATCAGAAGGAGATCGCTTTAATACCAAAACCCGAGGTTTTCACCTGATCACAGATGAGATCCTTAGGGAGGTGGGGGAGATTAGACAATTCGAGGTTGGTCTAGCCCACATTTTTATCAAGCATACTTCGGCTTCCCTGGCCCTTAACGAGAACGCCGATCCAAGTGTGCGACGAGATCTGGAATCGCACGTCAACTACCTGGCGCCTGAAGAGGCTCCGTATTATACACATTCGTATGAGGGCTCAGACGACATGCCCGCGCACATCAAAGCCGTGTTGATAGGGTGCTCCGTGACCGTGCCTATCACCAACGGAAGATTAAGCCTCGGCACCTGGCAAGGAGTCTATCTTTGCGAACACCGCGATCGAGGCGGAAGGCGCCGCCTTGTGGTCACACTATCTGGCCGTCGCAGCAGTGAATGATTGATGCAAATCTGTTTGTACGGGCTGGGGAGCCGGTCTGATTGATTGCCCAAGTCCGCCAAACTGCATCTGGTAGCACCGGTCAGAGGCAGAACAATGGAAGAGGGCACTGGCCGTCGCTGAGCAATAACCGGTAGGCATAACCGATGTTGGCACCAACATTATTTGGGTGGTGGATAGGAAGTAAGTTAAGATCATTGTGCGTTAAGATTTCTTAGGTTTCTCAGGAGGTAGCTTCTATGTTGGCAAAGACGATCGAGGCCATTCAGCGAGCTTATTCGGGCCGGGCAGCAAAAGACGATGTGGCGGCTATCATCCAGCACCACCGCGTTCAGGCCAGTCCAGGTTATCGCGCGGCTGCTAAGTACGTTCTCGATGAGCTGCTTAAGGCTGGGCTTGAAGCCGAGATCGAGACTTACCCAGCAGATTTCAAAACAAAGTTCTGGACATCTGGATCGTTTCAAGAGTGGGATGCTACAGAAGCGTCCTTGCACCTCCTGGAGCCAGCAGAGGAAGCGCGCCTGTTAGGTGATTATCGGGAACAGAAGCTCTCCCTAATCCAGCGGAGCACTTCTTTCAGCGGCAAGATCGAGGTTGCTGTGGTGGATGACGGAACAAAGGAAGGTGACTATGAAGGAGTTGAGGTCGCTGGAAAATTAGTCCTCACCAATGGCGACATTGGCCGGGTTCGCAAGCTAGCGGTCGGGAAGTTCGGAGCTGCCGGGATATTGTTCGACGGCATGCGAGACGCGCCGCCAGTGCGCGAGGCTATGGATCTGCCTGACGCCCGGCAGTACAGCTCATTTTGGTGGTCGGGCGCACCTGGCGAAGAGCGGTGTTTTGGATTTGTCCTTACGCCGCGGCAAGGCGCCTGGCTACGGAAGCTAATCCGGCAACGGGAATCGGACGATCAATCGCCGGTGCTTGTACAGGCTGAGGTCAGCGCCAGACTTTATGACGGCGAGATTGAGGTGGTCTCGGCAACGATCCCTGGGGAAAGCGATAAGAGGGTGATGCTGGTCAGTCACCTCTGCCATCCACAGCCTTCTGCAAATGACAACGCCTCTGGCGTCGCGGCAAACCTGGAAGCTGCCCGTACCCTTCAGCGGTTGATATCAAAGGGAGAATTACAGGCGCCCCGCCACACGATTCAGTTCCTCTGGATGCCCGAGATGACAGGTTCCTTTGCTTACCTTTCGAGACATGAGCAGGAAATTCCGAAGATGATCGCCGGGTTAAACCTGGACATGGTTGGCGAGGATCAAAAGCAAACCGGTTCTGTTTTGGTGATGGAACGACCGCCCGACGCCTCTGTTTCCTTTGTAACAGACCTCATTGAACGACTGCGGGCGATGATTTTTGATGATGTGAAGGGACACACAGGATTGGGAGGTTACTCGTATATTCGCTACGCGACGACAAGTTTTTCGGGGGGCTCAGACCACTATATCTTCTCCGATCCAACCGTCGGCGTACCTATGCCCATGTTGAATCAATGGCCTGACAAGTTCTACCATACATCGGCCGACACGCTGGATAAAGTGTCCATAGAATCACTCGACAAGGCGGGCACATTGGCCTCGGTCTACATCTATTTCCTGGCTGCGGCAGGGAGGCAGGAAGTGATCTGGCTCGCCCACGAGATGGTAGCCCGATTCCTGGCCAGATTATCTCATCTCATTCAAGATCAGATCACTGAACAATGGAGCGGACAACAATCATCCAGCGGCCAAAAACTCATCTCTTGAGCGCAACGTAGCTTACGCGCTGGACCGTCACTATGAGGCGCTAACCAGCCTGGACCGCCTGTCGGATAACACCGGTCCCTTGAGGGACAAGCTATTTGACAGTTCAAAACGTTTTGCCGATCAAGAGATGGAGCGAGCGCGGATGGGAATCGCCGAACTCTCTGCCGCTGCTGATTCGGACGGGCTGCCGGCCGAGGAAAACAAATGGGAACTGCGTGCGGGCGAGATAATACCGTTTCGCAACTATCGAGGACCGGGCAACTTCATGCGAGCATTTGCTACTATTGCCCGCAGAAGAGCAGGCAAGTTGGTTCCACCTGCTGAAGAGTCGTGGAATGATGGCCTATTCCATCAACACTTTAGCTGAATATTGGGCTGATGGCCAACGCACCGGTCTAGAGATTATCGACCTGGTGGAGATGGAGTCGGGTATTCGAGATCCCGAGCTGATAGTAACCTTTTTCGAGACATTAGAGAGGGTAGGGCTGGTTGAATTGAGAGGGGAGAACTAATATGAGCCCGACCAGCTTGGGGCAGGAACCCGTTTGCCAATCGTGGGATCCTGTGCTGCAAGGATCTGGGAAAGTTCTATAATCTAGAAAGAATTTTCGATAAGCTTATAGGTTGTCGCCGAGCAACGGCCTGGTGGTTATCCAGAACGCAGTAAGGACCAATGAGCGGTAATAGAAAGGATTCCTGGCAAATCATCATATATGGATGGCTACTGCTTGCCTTGGTCCTAGGGGCCATGGCAGCAGCAACGCCAGCCGAGTCCGCCAGCCCAATAGATGCGAATGCCGCTGGTTCAGCCTCGCCTGTGGTTTTGTTGGAGCCAGAGGTATTGAACAGGCGGTTGAAACGAAGCGTAATCGGCTGGAATAAGGCCAATGATCCGCTAAACGACGACGGTTATAGTGGAGATCTATTGTCCGATGAGGGCAAAAATTTTTCTGACTTTCCGGCTGCCACCCCCGAACCAGGCTTCGCAGAAGTACCCCTGACGCAAACGGTAAGCATAACCATAGAGGTAAGCGTACCCGACTTCACACCGGGAACCGTTTATGTCTTTGGCAACCAACCAGAGATGGGAGACTGGGATCCCGGCGCCGCGCCAATGATCCCGGGTGAGGCCGGTACCTGGACAATTACACTAGAGTTTCTCGAAGACACGCTTCTGGCCTTCAACTTTGGCCGAGGCAGCACTGAAACCGAAGAGACTCAAGCTGATGGAAACGCGGCCGTTCCGTCCAGGGTGGTGACAGTTACCAACGGAACCGTCGGCGGTCAAAGCGAATCCTACTCAGTGGCTAATTGGCGTGACCCCATAGTCGTCGATCACTTCCCAATTGACGGTACGAGCACCGTGCCCATTGATACCCATATCTCGGTATCCTGGAGCCAAGCCATGAGTGTGGGCACAGAGTTCATCGTCGAAGGGCCTGAAGGTCCGGTCAGCGGCACAACAACCTATTACGCAAATACCTATACCTACGTCTTTACGCCCTCCCAATTGCTGGACGTAGGTGAGGCCTATACTGTTACGGCTGGCGGGCAGATCGACGTTGGCGGGGATATCCAGCAGGTACCAGTCCAGTTTAATTTCGATACCATGGTGCCCACTTCCGTTGAACTCGTCGCCATCGGCGAGAAGCCAGGCATCATCGATAGCTGGTGGTGGGTCTCCTGGCCCTGGCTGATGGTTCTGTTGATGGCCCTATCGCTGGTAGGATTGTTGTGGATCAACAAGCGACAGCAGCGCCTCGCAGATCGCTGACGGAACGCGAACGTTTTGCTCCTTGTAGCCGCCGTTCGATCACAAGGTATTGGCGGCTTCTATGAGTCTTTAGCTTTCTGCCCGAGAAAGGTCTAGCCCAATTCTGTACCACCAGACCCGCCTGGAGTCTTTGCGGACAATGGCCTGGTAGATCTGTGGGCAATCCATGATAGGGGTAAGCTCTTGGCCCTGGAGGGATCGTTTGCGGCCGCCTTTGGCTTGGACCAATCTGTGGAACAAGTATGTAGAACGAGCTTCTATGCTCGGTCCAACCTGTAGACCAAGTTATGTAGAACGAGCTTCTATGCTCGGTCCAACCTGTAGACCAAGTTATGTAGAACGAGCTTCCAGCTCGTTAACCGAACAAGGATGTTCGGTCTACATATGCTGGAGATGTGGATCTAGCTTCAACGCCTTGTGCCTTCTGTCACAATGTTGATATAGCCGTCTCTATAGTTTAGACTGTCCTCAAGTAAACCCTTGTTCTCATAGTTTGACCTGGCCTATTCGTGGGCATCTCTAACCTGCTCTCATAATGCCGGCTGTGACAAAGTAATTGCGAACGGCCGGCAAATGAAATCTGTGGTCGCCAATCGTTTGACGACACCGAATAACTGGGAGGCAATCATGCTAGCATCAATTCGCCAGCGACCAATCTTGATCATTATTCTTGGCTTAATCGCCGGATTATGTCTTTGTTGCGTCATTATATTCATCATCTTCCCAGTCGATTTCTTTGACCGTTTAACAGAATCGCTCGAGTTGGAGACTCCTGTTCCGACGATTGCACCCGAACGTACCCTCGAAGCAATGTTCTTTGCCGGCACAGGGAACGAGGACGTAGACGTCGATAAGGGATCTGAACCTGCCGTAGCGCACTTCACCTACAGCGGACAAGATAACTTCATCGTTTGGGGCTATGACCCGGATGGCCAACAGAATTCACTGCTGGTCAATACCATCGGAGAATACGATGGCTTTGTTCCTCTGGATTTCCTGGTGGGCGAGCATACCACCCGCTTTGAGGTTGAATCATCGGGATCATGGACAGTAGAGATATTACCCGTTATCGAAGCCAACTCTGTTGCAGCGCCTGGTAGCTATCAAGGAACGGGAGATGACATCGTATCCATTTCAGGATGTGAGCCCGCTGGCGCCACTTTTAACAAAGATTCTGTTGGTGAAATTGTTGTTATTTCCTATGGCGAATCGCGTGAGTTGCTCGTGGAACAATTGATGCCATTTGAAGGTATCGCCGTCGCGCTCCCACCAGAAATCCTCCTCCTGGAAGTGAAATCCGACGAGCCCTGGACTGTCTCTCTGTCATGCTAAACGAGGTCGACGGACAGATGTTAATCATATGAGTGATGGCCATTATAAAGGACCGGGGCGTGTCGTAAACAATGTTATCGAGTAGATATGGCCTGGCCCTTCCAGTTCGAATGACCGCCTCCACAACGGATTCAATGGAGATAATCTATGATACGTACCCCTTTATGCGACCTATTAGGAATTGAGTTTCCCATCATTCAGGCGGGGATGGGCGAACACACCTCGGCTGAGCTAGTGGCTGCTGTATCAAACGCCGGCGGTCTGGGGAGTCTGGGATGCTCAATGCGATCTGTCGACGACATCGCGATTCAGCTGTCACGGATCCGGGAGCTAACCAATAATCCCTTCGCCGTTAATCACTTGATACTTACGCTGGATGAAAATGCCTTTGCACTGACGTTGGAAGCCAGACCACCAGCCATCTCCTTCGCGGGAGGTGACCCTGGTGACCTGGTCAAGCGAGCACAGGAAGTTGGGGCGATGGTGATACACCAAATCCACACGGTGAAGCAAGCATACCAGGCCGCTGAGCGGGGCGTGGACGTGATCATCGCCCAAGGCGGCGAAGCAGGCGGACATGGGGGCACCGTAGCCGCGCTTGCCCTGATCCCTCAAGTCGTCGATGCGGTGAGCCCGATCCCTGTGGTGGCGTCAGGCAGCGTGGCCGATGGTCGTGGGCTAGCCGCCGCCCTGGTCCTTGGGGCGGTAGGGATCAATGCCGGCACTCGCTTTCTAGCTTCGGTGGAAGCACCTGTCAATCAAGGATGGAAGCGGATGATTGTCGAGGCAGAATCCGAGGACGCAGTCAAATTCGACGCCTGGAATGACATCATCCCGCCACAGAGGAGTGGCGGCTATCCTACCATCATGCGATCGATCCGTACGCCTTTCATTGACCGGTGGCATGGGCGTCGTGATGAAGCCAAGCAAGAAGCAGAACGTCTCCAAGGTGAGCTATTGGCGGCAATGGAACAGGGGAGACAGCATGAGCTAGTTCCTGCCGCCGGACAGAGCGCTGGATTAGTTAGCGAGATCTTGCCGGCCGGGGAGATCGTTCGGCAAATGGTCGACGAGGCACAACAGGCCTTGGAGCGGTCATCGAAACTACTGATCTAAAAACGAAAGAGAGTCAAGCTAAGCCATGTTGGCACAGATCAGATACGGTATATTCTGGGCATGGATGAAAGACGCTGGAAGACCAGAACAGACAAATTTTCAGGAGAACGGATAGCTTCATTTCTTCGATCAAGCTTCTCTCGATTAATACTACTATTAGTCT
>PVMK01144613.1_pt1 | contig 16119 bp, 14 predicted proteins | sample 1853481 | NCBI WGS metagenome assembly PVMK01 (sample SAMN08533507, study PRJNA380276) | Marine sediment metagenome, whole genome shotgun sequencing project.
CAGTTATCAACTCACCTGACAGGCACGCTGGATGGCGTGCGGACACAGAGCTACACCGCCAGCGGGGATATCCGGGCGCTGTTGGAGCGCGAACTGAATCAACCGAGGCAGAAAGGAGCGTAGGACATGGCACGCAAAGGCAGACTCGATCGAGGGCTGATGCAAAAGAAGGATGTGAATGGAAGGATAGTGTGGTATGTCCGTCTCTATCACAATGGCAGGGAACGTCGGTTCGGCTCGTTCCCGACCAAGACCAAAGCCCGAGAATTTTATGAAAAGGCGAAACGGGAACAGACTGAAGAAAAGTTCCAGCCTGAGCGATACCAAAAAGGAAGACTCACGGTCGCGGAACTCATTGACCACCATGTATCCATTTCGACCGTTACAAACCACCAAACCGAAGCCTATTATGGAAGGTGGTGGAAGACACGGCTGAAAGGGAAACGGCTGAATGGTATTACACCAACCGACCTGGAAAGAGCGCAACGCGACTTGCTGGCCAAAGGCTTGGCTCCTCAAACCGTCTTGCACTACCTGAAATTCTTGCGGCATGTGCTGAATAAGGCCGTCAGGGATGGCAGTTTGGAAAAAACCCCGTTTGCCAAAGTCACCCTTCCGAAAGTCAGCAAAGGCAAATTGCGATATTTGAGCCCTGAAGAAGAGCAACGGTTGTTGAACGCCCTGGGCCCAACCTATGCGCCTTGGGCTCGGCTGGCGATTTTGGTGGGCATACGCCTGAACGAACAAATACGCATGCAATGGGCCGACGTAGACTTTGAGCAAGGGCTGTTGACATTGCCTCAGACCAAAACCGGGGAAGTGCAATATGCCTACTTGAATGAAGAAGCTGAGACTATTCTTCGAGGCTTGCAAATTAGCCACATGAACCAGGGCGGGTGTGGCCCGTGGGTCTTTCCTTCCAAGAACCCGGCCAGACACCTGGACCAACGAAACTTTTATGCGCGGGTATTTGTGCTGGCCGTCAAAGCCGCAGGGCTTGAAGGAGTCACCTGGCACACGTTGCGGCATACCTTCGCCAGCCGGTTGGCCATGAGTGGGCAAACCGAGGGAACCATAGCCGCGCTTTTGCGCCACTCGACCACAGCCTTGGTCAAACGGTATGCCCACCTTTCTCCGTCGCACCTGAAGACCGCAGTAGAAACGGTGGCTACTTTTGGGAATATGGGACCAATTTCTAAACCGAACCGTGACAAAAACCGTGACACGGAGACAACGGAAGGAAGGAACCGATGTGTAAGTGGTTGAAATATATGGAGCGGGCGAGGGGATTTGAACCCCCGACGACTTGCTTGGGAAGCAAGGACTCTACCACTGAGCTACGCCCGCTCATCAGGTTAGGCTTGGCATTCTAGGTACGATCCAGAAGTTAGTCAAGGATCACCCAGAAAAGGCCATAGGCTGCTCGTTACTCACTTACCATTTCGACAAGAGCAAATTTCCGTTTGCCTATTTTCACGGGAATTTTTTTTCCAGGCTTGAAGTTGAGCACACCATTAATGTCACTCATTTTTTCTCCATCCACTTGAATGGCATGCTGAGAAATGAGGCGACGCGCTTCACCCTTACTGGGTACTAACCCCGTCCGCATCAAAACGTCAACGATCGACATGGAGGGGTCTTTCGGGTTCACAAAGTCTTTTACCTTGAGCACAACATGCGCATCCGGTTCATCAGGAAAATCTCGTTTTTGAAAACGCTGCTGAAAATCCGCTTTGGCTTCTCCGGCCCCGTTTTCACCATGATATTGCCGAACCAATTGTTCGGCTAACGCCATTTTTGCTTCCATAGGATGCTGTTGCTTCACATCCTCTAAATTCGAAACGGTCAGCAATTCATAATACCGCATCATGAGGTCATCACTGATAGACATCAGTTTCCCAAACATGTCTGCGGGACGATCTTCCAAAGCAATGACGTTCCCGAAACTTTTGCTCATTTTACGAACACCATCTGTTCCCTCTAATAATGGCATCGTGATAACCACTTGAGGCTTTTGACCGTAATCGCGCTGTAAATCTCGTCCAACTAAGAGATTAAATTTTTGATCGGTACCGCCCAGCTCTACATCCGCTTCCAACACAACGGAATCGTAGCCTTGAACGAGAGGATACAAAAATTCATGTATGCTAATGGGTTTTTGATCTCGATATCGCTTGGAAAAATCGTCACGTTCCAACATCTGGGCCACGCTATAATGCGAACATAATTCCACCATGGCTTCCGTCCGCATCGGATTCATCCAGCGACTATTAAATTCAATGCGTGTCTTTTCAGGATTTAATGTCTTGAAAATTTGCTGTTCATAGGTTTTGGCATTGGCCAACACTTGCTCTTTTGTCAACGCTTTCCGAGTTTCTGATACACCGCTGGGATCCCCGATCATCCCGGTAAAATCACCGATAAGAAAAATGACCTGATGCCCCAAATCTTGAAAATGTTTAAGCTTCTGAATGAGAACCGTATGGCCAAGGTGTAAATCCGGTGCTGTCGGGTCAAATCCTGCCTTTATCTTCAGCGAGCGTTGTTCCTTTATAGATTCAGCTAGCTTGGCTTTCAGCCCATCAAGCTGAATAACTTCGACGGTTCCTCGAAGAATGAGCTCTAATTGTCGATCAAGTTCTGACGTGGCCATAGTAACTTTCGTAATGGTAGATTCGTTAATTTAACTTTCTATATCTCCGGCTATCATTTCGACGGTCACAAACGGTTCAAGCCTTTTAAGCCGTTTCTCTCCGATTCCTGAGACGTTCACTAAATCGCCTACCCGTTGAAACCCACCATATGTGGATCGATAGGACACAATGCGATCAGCTAGTACCATTCCAATGCCAGGGAGAGCCTCTAATTCCATGCGTGAACTTCCATTGAGATCGACTAACATTGGGACGTGAGCTGCCTGGCGATTTAACCCTTTTTCTTTTTCCACTGAAGGTTTCGAGGGTTCACTTCTGGAATCAGAAGAAACCGGCTTCAACTCATGGTGGACTTGTTGAATGCGCTTATCCTCTGATAACGCAATGGGTGCCGAAGAATGATCAAGATTGCGAGTTTGAGGTTGAGGCCAGCCCGCCCATAGAACGACAACGATGCCAAGTCCTAACATTCCACTTTTCAGAAGCAGCGATGTTCCCCAAGCATGATTTTCCAGAAGTGTTTCCCAGAACCTCATGATCAGCCTTCTGTTTTCATACTATGCAACATTACGATCGTTTTCGCGCTTGATGAATGGCCAGCCCTTCAATATCTTCAGCGGCTTCCATTAACCCTTCTGATAAAGTGGGGTGGGCATGAATCATGTCAGCAACATCCGTCACGGTTAAGCCGCCTTGCATGGCCAGGGCTCCTTCATGAATGAGATCGGCGGCATGCGCGCCAATAATATGAACCCCGACTATCTTCTTGGATTCTTTATCCGCGATCACCTTAAACTGCCCCGTGATTTCTCCGACGGCCTGCGCTTTGCCAATGCCTCCATATCGAAATCGCCCAACGGTAGCTTGCACTCCCCGTTCACGGGCTTGTTGCTCCGTCAACCCGACTCGTCCAATTTCTGGAAGGGTAAAAATACCCGCAGGGATCACGTCATAGTTGATCGACTGAGTGATTCCCATCGCATTGGACACCGCCACTTTCCCTTGGGCGGAAGCCACATGGGCCAGCATGGATTTCCCTGTCACATCGCCAATGGCATAGACGCCTGGAACCGACGTCTCCATATGCTCATCAATCAGAATTTCTTCCCGGCTTCCGGTTTGGACGCCAACGGCCTCTAAACCTAATCCACGAGAATTCATGCGGCGACCCACGGAAATGAGCATCTTGTCCGCAATGACAGACTCTCCAGTATTGAGCGTAGATTGAATTCCATCAGCGGTGGATTTCCAATCTTGAATCGTGGCATTCAGGTATAACTGAACTTTTCGTTTTTTGAATTCACGTGTCAGGATAGCCACGGTATCTTCATCTTCCGTGGGTAATATAGTAGGCATCATTTCGACGAGAGTCACATGACTGCCAAGTCCACTGAATAAACAGGCAAATTCACAGCCTTCCACTCCCCCACCAACAATGATGACACTACGAGGAATTTCTCCAAGCTCCAAGGCCTCCTTGCTGGAAATGACCTGTTGACCGTCAATGGGAAACTGCGGCATTTGTGGCCAAGAAGATCCGGTGCCCAACACAATGGCATCGGATTCCAATAAGCTGGAAGCACCATCAGTATCTGTGACCCGTACCTGCCGATCACTAACCAGCTCCCCACGTCCGGCCACATGCTGAATCTTCCATTGTTTGAATAATGTCGAAATCCCTTTCACCAGAGACTGCACCACATCATTTTTCCGAGCCATCATCCGCTTCAGATCAAATCCAATCGGGCCGTCAAACGTTAAACCCCATGCCTCGGCATGCCGAGCACGCTCCCCAAGATCCACAAGGTTTAATAGTGTCTTACTAGGGATACAGCCCCAATTCAGACAGACGCCTCCTACAGCTTGCGCTTCCACAATTGTCACCTGAGCGCCCAATTGAGCGGCACGGATGGCGGCCACATACCCACCAGGTCCCGCGCCAATAATGATGATGCGTTTGGGAGCAGCCATTACTCTTGAGAGGTCAAAAAGGCTTCATACTGCTCGGCGGTCATAAGCGCATCCACTTCACCGGGATTGGATAATTCCAACACGGCAATCCACCCGCGCCCATAGGGATCTTGATTCAGAAATTCAGGGTGCTCTTCCAATTCCTGATTGACTTGAACAACGGAGCCGGTGACCGGCGAATAAATTGTTGAAGTGGCCTTTGTCGATTCGACTTCGCCAAGCTCGGCTTCTGCCGCCAGGTTTGCCCCGACCTTAGGGAGATCAATAAACACGACATCACCCAATGCATCTTGAGCAAAGTTGCTAAGACCCAACGTCACCTTATTGCCATCCACCCGAATCCATTCGTGTTCTTTGTGATAACGCAAATCCTGCGGTTCCATCCCTACCCCCTTTTTCTCAAAATCATCATTTGTAAAAACATAGATATTAGATCTCAGACAATGTCCGATAAAAGGTGACCATGGTGAGTTCTGAAGATTGAAGACCTCTCTCTGTACCTTCCCTGCAAACTAGAATCAATCTTTCGCGTAATTCCCGACATCGTTCATTTTCCCCGTCATTCCCCGACATTTTCAATCGGGAATCTATCTCAAGATTTTTAAATGGGTCCCTGCCACAGACACGCAGGGATGAACAAAGGAGGAGAGATGCCCATCCCTGCCAATGGCTGCAGGGAGAAGCTCAACAACTGCGGGCATGACGACCAGGGGTCTATCGGTATAGACCGTACGCTCAACATTTTCACTCAAAGCCATCTTTCCTTTTGTCTTCGTTAAGCTCCACATCCCACTCGTCAAAAATTATTCGCTTGGAATACTTTTCCCGAACGATTATGAAAACGCACGAAGATCGTGAACCACGCCAATGCCGGAAGGAAAATCTTGCAGAGGAGAAACCCTTCGTTGACGCCGCCTGATGACGAAGACGCTGCTCGCCCTTTGCCGGCATACTGACCCATACTCGCCGTGGATCATCGACAACAGGAAGCAATCGATCAAGAATAGCTTTCGTAGAAATGCGCCGTAACTTATCAATTACGGCCTGCTCCGTAAATGTTGAACGTCGATCAATCTCCGGCCGCACAAAGAAAAACGAGAATGAGCGCCCTGCAGCATCCATCGCATCCTCGGCATATTTGACCAACGCGCTGACAGGATCCGTCAAGCCATGGGGATGCAGTTCTAACCCGAATTGAACAGAAGGATATTGCGAACGAAGGCGATCAACTATCGATTCGAGAATGGTCAAACGTTCACGAGCCTTCCAACCCGCCCATCGCCAAAACAGGGAATCCTGAGACCTCGAACCCTTCGAACTGGAAAACCCTTTCAGACCTTTTGCTGTCCCTAACGGATCAAATCCATGATAGAAAATCCGTGATGGCTCAAAGACCACTCCAAACTGTTTTTCGAATCGCTTCACTCCATTTCGAGTCATCCCATCAAACATACCCAGCGGATGATCGTTCAAAAACACCAGACCATCCACACCTTCCTTGCAAAGTCGTGCCAGAAAACGGGACAGGAATTCTTGATAGGCCGGATGAAAAAGATCAAACCATGGGGTGGCTTGAAAGATCCCAGTATCGACTTGATACATCCGATCGCGCCATGCCTGATGTTCGGACGGAGCCCAATGGCCCAGACAGCGGAGATTCACACCGACATACACCAACAACCCGGCACGATGACTTCGTCCAACATAAGACCGCAATAACGCTTGGAGTTGCCCAATTTCCGGAAGCTGTACAAAGCTCTTGGATGGCGAATTATTCAAAGTCGTTCTTTGGCATCCTAGATCAATAAGCAAGGTAGTTACCCCATCTTGCTTCATCTTTTTTATACCTTGTTCAAACCCGTCAACCCCAGGCAATTGGTTCAACGCAAACCGGATAGCTTGGGTCTCCTCCGGAGGCCCATCGTTTTGTTCAAGTAAACCTTTAAGCTCTTTGAGCCGCTGAGTTGAATGAGATTGATAGCGTTGACCAATTGGCGCAGAAGCTAATAGACGATATTCATTTTGAGCGGACTCCCAATCCCCCACCTGATCATACGATTGCCCCAGCCACCAATGCCCATCCTCCTCAAGGTCGCTTTGGGGATTCAACGCTAGCAATCGTGTCAATTCCTGAATCGCTTGTGGAAAATCACGAGCTTCAAAATGATGTTGGGCTTCCCGGAAAATCCGATTATGTATTCGGCGAATGTTTTGGGGTTGCTCAATCTCCGGCAGAGGCGCAGCTTGATTTGGTCTCGACTTAACAACAGGAGGAAGGGATCCAGTCACGGGCGGTGACTGGACAGGTCGCGTGCGCCCACAAGCGACCAGCATTCCAAGACACAGCAGACACAGTAATGCCGCATTAAAGAAATGTTTAGGCCTTTGAAACGCAACCCACATACGAGGAAGATATCTCCTAACTTATTTCAGACTCAGCAAAAAAATAACGAATTTCGATTTGCGCATTTTCTACCGAATCGGACCCATGCACCGCATTCGCTTCAATCGATGCCCCATGCAACGCGCGAATCGTTCCAGACTCAGCTTTCTTCGGATCCGTCGCACCCATGAGATCGCGATTCTTTTTCACCGCATCCGCCCCTTCCAACACCAGGACCACCACCGGTCCTGAACACATATAGGTAGTCAAATCGCTGAAAAATGGGCGTTCCCGATGCACGGCATAAAAGCCCTCCGCACAGGCTTTCGATAAACGCATCATACGAATCGCTTTTGGATGCAATCCGGCTTCTTCATACCGTCGAGTAATATCGCCAATCGCATGTTTTTCCACCGCATCAGGCTTAATAATCGCTAACGTTCGCTCCGCCATACAAGTAGATCCTTTCAGATAATAAATGAGGTAAGTGCTAAACGGTCATTTTACGGTGCATCCGACAAACTTGCAATCAGAAAGCCAGACTAAAAGACCTGAAAAAACAAAAGGTTAGTACGATAGAACCACAGGGATTGTGGGAAGGACGCAACAACCAGTACAAGCAAAGGCAGGTAGGAGTGGTAAGAAGACAGAACGAAGATTTTCAAGGAAAATGAAGAACGGAAAAAATCAACGGGACCTACCCTTCTTCTGCACAAGTCTCTGGAGGCCGTGTATCCTGAGCCAATCCTTTTGAAAAAACGATGCGGCCAACCTGCTTCACATTGGCACAGAGATCACCCAAGCCTGGAGTCACCAGTCGAAACGGCCCACCCCGTTCCGATGGAAATGGTCCACCATCCTGCTCGTATAAGAGAATGCCGAATGCTTTTGCCTGTTCAATCGTCACACATGCTGAATAGTTTCCGTCTTGTGAATAGAAGGTCACATGATCGGTCCCAGCATGGAGCGTTACAATATCAAGTATCGCTTTAACTTTAATTCCCGCCCCACGCATACCGGGCATCACCGTTCCAATATCAGAAATTTGAGAACCGGGAGACATCTTCCCCAAATGGGTTCTGGTAAACCGCAAGGGCTGTTGAATGTCGCCCTCGACGACCACTGCGGGCTCACCAGAAGAGTCCCTTGTTATTATGCCTTTAATAAGAGCCGTTAGCATCTCATTCATAGGCGTCGGGACTCCAAATTCTTGGCCCCGTTTCACAATATAGCCATTCAATTCATCGATTTCTGTTGGCCGTCCCGCCTTCCAATCATCATACATCGACGTATGAATATCCCGAAGTTCTTGCGACCACTTCACTACCTTCTCAGGCATATCCTCGTCCAAGGGCACGCGATGCGCGGCCATGGCCACGGCCGAGACTTCACGCACAATCGTGGCCATCACCGGTTGCAGCTCGGGAGCATCTAATGCTTTGGCCACATGATCATTCAACACCACCGTGAAGGGATTAAACACACAATTCCAACACATCTTCTCCCACTTAGCCTTCCGAATATCTTCGGTAATAAAACACGGAATCCCCGCCTCTTTAAAAAGATCGACGATCTTCAAAAGACGTGGCGTCTCCAACCCCATCAGTTCCCCAATCGTCACCATCCCCTTTTTATAATGATCGATCACACCGGGCTCCGCAATTTTGGAATAAATAAACGCCACCCCACCTACCACGCGTTCCCGTCCAAATCGCATCTTCAATGTATCTTCAATCGTCACTCCGTTTTGTAACGTCAGAATCGTGGTGTCCGGCTTCAGAATGGGCTCAATCTGATTCATCACCTCATCCAAGTCATAGGCTTTCACTCCTAAGATAATCAGATCCGGCTGCGGTAAGTCTTGAGGAATTGAGGAGGACTGAGGATGGACCGTAAAGCTCTCCCCAATAGCACTGCGAATCGTCAGGCCGTTTGCGGCCACCGCTGCGTGGGTTTTGGGGCGTAATAAAAATGAGACATTCGAATGTTTCCGCGCCAAATGCGCGCCGAAATACCCTCCAACCGACCCAGCCCCTACCACCATAATTTGATTCATCCGCGTCGCATCTCCTTTTATCTCCATGAGTGCTTGTCCCAAGAAGGACAGTATACCCAAACAAAAACCTGCGCACTATCTCTCCGACGTTTGACTTTGAAACATCAATAAATCGGCAGGAGCCCCCGAGAAGAAAGAATCATAGCAAGCAAGGCTTTACTCTCGAACCTCACATAATCATCCCCAGCGAATGCTCCGCCACATTCTGGGAACTCAAAGGCCAAGGCGAACGACCTGGCCTGGATTACCACAGCCGCTTTCTTCTACCGGTTTTCACAAAAATTGAGGAGGACTTATGAGCCAGCAATTGGACTTCTTTTCTTCCCTTAAAAAAATCCTCCCTTTGAAAAGGATGAATCATTTTAAAGGAACATGTTCATAGGAAAAGAATTGCTTGAGGGGGAAAAGAAAGAACCCTGCCCTTCCAGGAGAAGCATTGCAATCGAATGTCTCAAAAATTTCGGGTCATTCCGACGGGAGGTGTTTCACCGAAATGATTTGTGCGTCGAGGTAGAGTTCCAAACCCGCGCCTTCCGCAGGATGATCAAACCCCTGATTCAGTTTGTGCCCGATCGCCGTCAGTTGAAAGTATTTCCCCCAATTGCTCACTTGCTCAGGAATCGTCACGGTCTCGGTCACGGTCATGAGGGAATCATCCTCCCCATCTTCCCCTAACTTCGAGTCTGCCGAATCCCTATCAAAAAACGTAAAAGTGACTTTGACGACCAACTTTTCGTTGGAGGCATTATTCCATTGCGTCCATACTTCAAAGGTTTTTAAGTCATTATTATGAAACCGTCCAATTTCGGTCAGCCCGAGTGGAAGGGGATAAGCCTGTCGGTTTAAAAAGGTCGGGTTTGCCAAGAGGTCCGTAGAAAAAAGGCTAACGGAGAGCATGCACGAAAGAAGAAGCAGAAATACACACAATCGGGGCCGCACAGGATTTCCTCCACTTTATGATGAATCTCTTTAAGTATCTTTCCCTTTCGGCAGCTTAGCCATATTCCTTGCTTGGTACGCTCCAGAGCATCATGAGAAAACAACAATTTCTTATAACCAGCTAAATGGAAAAATAACCACCCGTGGGGGCTTGGGATGGAACACTAAGGACATGAGAGAAAATAGCTTGAACAAATTCGCGACAAGATTTGGGGCAGATTTGGACGGAACGATTGAGAACAAGCCGAGGCATAGTAGAGCTATGATGAGGTTTTTTCGATTGAGGCGCGTTCAAAGATGGCCCAAAGATTGGCTGTGAATGTCCAAGTTATTTTCTCTCAAGTCCTAAAGAGAACTTGTTGTGCCCGAACTTGAAATACCAGTAAAAGTCATGAACATTCTTACTATCGAATACCAGGTGAATGCGTGAGGTCGTGTTATTTGCACATGTAAATAAAAGAGCGATGGTCATAGTGACTTCTGGTTTATCATATTCGTATTAGATGACTACCTGTTTAGAATTCTTTGATACTCAGGATTCGATACACATAAGGACTCTGGTGGGCTCTCTTGCGGACTCGTTAAGTAGGCATCGCAGGAAGTAAATTGATACAAGGGCCTACGCAGTTAGAATTTCGCGGCTAATAACAACTCAATCCCATTTACATCCACAGCGCAAAAGTATCGCAAGAATTCAAGCGCGATGGCGTGGTTGCATAGGCCAATGGTCAACTGAGCGATGGAAGAATGCGGGGCACAGGCGTTGTGCCATGAAATCAGGGAGTGCAAAAGTGAAAGCGCACCTCCAGCAGATGCTAGCCTACCCCTCCGATTACTCCCATAGATCGTGGCATCGGACATATGGTGGAAGTGGTAACTGGCCGGCAGATTCCAAGGAAGATGACAAGGCCTGCGCAGTTAGAATTTCTCGGCTAATAACGACTCAATCCCATTTACATCCACAGCGCAAAAGTATCGCAAGAATTCAAGCGCGATGGCATGGTTGCATAGGCCAGTGGGCAACTGAGCAATGGAAGAATGCGGGGGCACATGCGTTGTGCTATGAAATCAGGGAGTGTAAAAGTGATAGCACACTTCCAGCATGTGCTAGCCTACCCCTCGATTACTCCCATAGATCGTGGCATCGGACATATGGTGGAAGTGGTAACTGGCCGGCAGATTCCAAGGAAGATGAGCAACCCCACCTATCTCTACCCTCATTCCGAAGAAGGAAGAAAAGGCCCAGAGGTCCTCATTGAAAGATACGACCTAGCAGATTTTTCATCAGGTCCTACTCCTTCCAGTCGAAGCCGGTGGCGGCAGCTAGGGAACGAGGGGTTTGAAGACCAGTAAGGCGTCGATCGCCAATTGTCCAGGTGGGATAGGTCCGGACCTTCTCTGCCGCGCAGGCTTTGGTGAGCGCACTGCCCCGCCCACCAGAGCTGCACTCGACGTAAGGCAATCGCTTCGCCGAGGCTTCGAATACGGCCTTCTGCTCCTGGCAACGGGGGCACCAATAGGCACCATAAAATTTCACTCCAGAGTCAGCCAAGTGAATCGCTAGGGCCTGAAGCTGTGGATCTTCCGGCCCGGCCGCAGCATCGAACACGCCGCTATAGTGCAGATGCAAGCCACCGACAAGAAGCGCGGCGATCACGAGCGCTTCCTTCAACGAGATCGACCAATTGAGAGGTTGCCGCACGAGCGTGAGGATCATGATGGTCGTGATAATTCCAAATGAGGCAAGGCAATAGGGACAGGTCGCCTCAATCTCCACCACCGAGACAACAGTCAGGTAGGCACTAATGGCAAATCCGCAGACCGCAATAAAGATCACCATCGTCCAACTACCGGGTTTCCTTTTGGCACGCCAGATCAAGTGGGCAAGTATCACATAGGTCAGCAAGCCCCAAAAGGCCATCGGCAAACCAAGCAAGGTCGACCATCGACTGGCCTGTACCAGATCGCATCCGGATCCCTCACTACAAAAAGCCGGGTGGGCCTCAAACCAGGCGACGTAAGTCAGATAGCTGGTTAAGAGCATGCCGATCCCCGCAAGCACCAGCAGAACCATATCTAATCCTGGCATCGCCTTGGGTCTAGGATTCGAAGCTGGGCTCGAAGTGTCCAGTAACTTTTCAGAACTCCCGGATTGTTGACGTTTGCTACGCTTGCCCATTATGACTTCCTCTTTCAATAACAAATGGGGAACATTAAGTAGATTGCTTTGTTGCCCTTTCGAACAGAAATATCAAAACCATAAGGAGAATGCAATGAGACCCTCCGGACCTTGACTAGAAATGAGGGAGTTTCCAGGTCAGGCAAGACGCGTTTGAAGTGACATGATACTATGGATGACAAGATCGAAAGTGCATATCAATCTACGTAAAGGCTTAACAAAAACACATGAAAAAGCCCATCAACATCGTTGCTGGAGAAAACATCCCCTATGTAAAAGAAGCCTTCGAAGGTCTGGGAAATCTGACTATTTTGCCAGGACGATCAATCACGTCAGCCGATCTGAAAAACACCAACATCTTACTAATTCGATCTATTACTCAAGTGAATGAAAGTTTATTGAAAGGCACACCAGTGGAATTTGTGGCAACGGCTTCCGCAGGGACGGATCACATGGATACCGCCTATCTCAACGCCCGAAATATTGGTTTCGCCTCAGCTGCAGGGTCCAATGCCAATTCGGTGGCCGAATACATCATGGTGGCGTTACTACTCATTGGCAAACAGCAGGGCTTTTCCCTATTGGGAAAAACCATTGGAATTATTGGAGTTGGGAATATCGGGAAGCTGGTGAAACAGAAGGCCGAGGCTTTAGGCATGCACCCGATTCTCAACGATCCCCTCTTGGAAGAAACGGGCCAGATCGATCACCAGTCGTTAGAAAAAACCCTCGGCTGTGATGTCGTCACCCTGCATACCCCATTGACTACAGACGGACCCTATCCGACATATCACATGCTCAATGAACAGACTTTTAAATGGCTAAAACCGTCAGCGGTCTTTATTAATGCAGCCCGCGGCGAAGTTGTCGACACAACGGCCTTGTATAAAGCAATCACCCACAAAAAAATAGGGCCGACGATCATCGACGTGTGGGAACATGAACCGAAGATCAATTGGGATCTCTTTCAAGCCGTCACACTCGGTACCCCCCATATTGCCGGGACATTCACTGGATGGCAAAGCCAATGGCACCTTCATGATCTACGCAGCCCTGTGCAAGCACCTGGGACATTGAGCCCACGTGGAATCCGGCTCAGTCACTTCCACCACCAATCGTGCCGTTAATCGAGGTGAACACTTACCCACAATCCGGGCAAGAACAGCTGCGACAAATGCTCACCAAGATCTATGACATAGTAGCCGATTATCATCGAATGCAAGAATTGCTGATTGCATCTCCGAATGAACGCCCTACCCTTTTTGATGCACTTCGTAAAGACTATCCCGTTCGACGAGAATTCCACCGAACCAGGGTAAAACTTCCCAAGCATAGACGTGAGCTTCGACAGATAATTGGGAAACTAGGTTTTTCAGAAGTAAACGAGGACCCGTAAAAGAAGGTCACCAAGCAGGAAAAAGTGTAAAAGGAATGAGACCCCGATGAAGCTTCAACCTCAAAGCGGTAGTTGCGCGCGAAAAAGCTGTGCAAGCAATTGATGGGCATAGGGAATTCAAAAACTCGTGGTCACCTTATGGGTGATGAGACATTTTTTTATTTTGCTAGGTGCGCCAAGAGCTTGCGCGGACTTTTGTGATCCAACTGCGGTTTCTAGGTTCAAGATGCCAGCAACTTCTGCAGCGGCTCAGCCCTATGACGTTGCTCGGTTGAGCGGAGACGGATTTTAAAGATGACGCGGCGGCTTTTTTCGCGGTTCACTCGGTTATCGGAGTCATAAATCAACTCTTGTCGCCCACGACCAGATGCTGACGTCATTTCTTGGAAGCACTGGTAGGCGGACGGTGCTTGAGCTTGAATGACCTCCAACCCCTTCACCATCACCGCCAGTGATCGTTCTTGGCTTAATTGCAAATTATAGGCATCGCCACCACGATCATCCGTATGTCCTTGAATGGCGAGGGAGTCTATCGTGTCCCGCAAGGACCCGCAAACGGCCGCAGCATAGAAGGGCATGGCCTCTTCTAAAAACCGATCCGCCTGAGCCGAAAGCCGGCTTTGGCCAAACTCGAACGTAAGCAAGTTCTCCGGGACGACAAGCATAAGGGTGAGGGGATCACGGGGGTCGGCATCCAGAGAAAGACCCAAGCGCCGCAGGTGGTCCTGCAACGCCACCTGCACGTCCTCTTTATGTTCTTGCAATTCCGACTGTGCCTCAGATGAGGTCTGCGAGATAAAGGCCACAAAAAGTAGAATAAAGACCATGACTAGCGAGGTCATCAGGTCGGTCATGCCGTTTGTCGTGTGGGAAGAAAATGTCCCGTGACTCGTTGCGAATTTCATCCCGTACGCCGTTGCATGGAAATCCGCGGCCACCTGGGCCAATATTTGGCTTTTCCGGAAGGTTTGTCATCGGATGATGCTGGAAGGTCAGCGTGAGCTTTCCATAGAAAGGGACCAGAATGGAAAGCCGGCGCGACAGGTGCCTGATGACGTGGCGGGTCTTTTAGAACCTTGGTGAGCTCATGAATCGTCTCCGTTAATTCGTAAAGGGAAGCATGAAGCTCCTGTCTGATGACTCCCGGCAGGTCTGACATCGTGCGTCGTGTCTCGGCATGCGCCACCTCCTGCAATTTGGTCAAGGACTGAATACTCGAAGTCAAACTGGCCATGGGCCCAGCCAGTCCGATTCCCCATCCGCCGCCCTGTTCACGAAGGGCCTCACCGGAAGTTGAGCGGTCTCCCTGATTTATTGATGTGAGCTGTTCCAAAATCTGCTCCATGGTTTTTCGGGGAAAGAGTTGATCGATAAGCCCAAGGAATGTGTGATGGGCATGCATAAGCCGAGACACCATGGGCTTTTCAATAAAGATAAACAAATTGGCAACCATGAGTCCTACGATCGAGGTCAAGAATTTCCCGGCCAACCCATTAATCAGTCCCTGGATTCCAACAATCTCACCCCCATCCGCATGCAGTTTACCAAGACCGACAAACAAAGCCAGAAAGGTCAACAATAACCCCATGCCCGTGACCAGTGAGGGGAATTGGCTATAAAATGGGAGATTGACTCGGTTGGCCATGAGGACTTCCTGCGTCAACACGTCCTCCGCGCGTCTGGTACTGAACAGGCGTGGCTCCAAAAACCACGGCACATGCTCTAAAATCAGCGTCATCCGATATTGCGCCCATGGTTCGCGAAATAGGGGCTCTTTGTTCATCTCCACATCGAGCCTGGCCAGGGCATGGCAGTCACCGCGTATAGTCGAGTCAACTCCCCGGTTGGCTTGATTGACGGACGCCTTTTCGGGTTGATGAGTAAATCGCTCACGATTGACATCTCCGCGCTCGTGGACAAAAGCCACCAACATGGGACGCACCCGTTCGAACCCCCGTTGAACGGAGGTAACCTCTTTCTTTAACTTGATGACGTGCCACAGAAAAAAGAGCAGAATCCCAAAGACCCCTAGCCAACTCAGCATGGGACTGGACGGCCCTCCAAAAAAGGCGACGTCACGGCTCAAAAATTCCCAAAGGCTGAAAGTGTTGGTCATCTCGTCAGCAATCTTTTCATGGCAGCATGTTCAATTCCAAAAGGCCATTAAAACGTTCTCAAGTTTTATGCCGCAAACCAATGAAGGGGAACCTCAATAAAACGCAGATAATTGGGAGGTGACTGGAAGGCGAGATCGGGGCTGCTAGGCAAAGACTACCCTCTTTGTGGGTAACTTGAGGTTCTGTCGCAAATATTCGTCCAGGACGAAAAACATTTGGCACTATCAAAGCCGACTCTTTGCAGGATGGGAAAAAATGGAGCCTTTGAATACTTCGGGGAATATCGGTAAGGTATCTCCTGGCTCCCTGAGGTCAGGAGATGTGGTGTTCACCTATTTCTGAACGTGGAGATGTTATGAAGAACGTTAGCCCACTTGCAGGTCAACCTACCAAGCTTTCCATGCTCGCCAATATACCCCGGTTG
>PVMK01125245.1_pt1 | contig 16116 bp, 14 predicted proteins | sample 1853481 | NCBI WGS metagenome assembly PVMK01 (sample SAMN08533507, study PRJNA380276) | Marine sediment metagenome, whole genome shotgun sequencing project.
ATCGCCGACCCGGCGCTGGCCGATCTCTTCGCCGCGGCCGAGCAAGAGGCGGACGCTCTCGATCCCTGGGCGCGCGCCAACTTGCGCGAAATGCGCCGGCGCTGGCGCCATGGAACCGCGCTGGAGCCGGCCTTGGTCGAGGCCCTGAGCCGGGCCGGCAATGCCTGCGAGATGATCTGGCGCAAGGCCCGTGCCGAGGCTGATTTCGCCATGGTGCTGCCGAAGCTCAAGGAACTGCTCGGTCTGGTGCGCCAGGCCGCCGCCGCCAAGGCCGAAGCGCTGGGCTGCGCGCCCTACGACGCGCTCCTGGACGAGTTCGAGCCCGGCGGTTCCTCGGCGCGCATCGACGCCATATTTGACGACCTGGCCGCCTTCCTGCCCGGTTTTCTGGTCCAGGTGCTGGAGCGCCAGGCGGCGGCGCCCGCGCCGCTCCCGCTCGAAGGGCCGTTCCCCCTCGACAAGCAGCGGGCGCTCGCCCGGCGGCTGATGGCGGCGGTCGGTTTCGATTTCGAGCACGGCCGCCTCGACGTCAGCCTGCATCCGTTCTGCGGCGGCGTGCCCGAGGACATTCGCATCACCACGCGCTACGACGCGGCCGACTTCACCAAGGCGCTGATGGGGGTGCTGCACGAGACCGGCCACGCCATGTACGAGCGCAACCTGCCCGCCACATGGCGCCTGCAGCCGGTCGGCGCCGCCTGCGGCATGGCGGCGCACGAGAGCCAGTCGTTGCTGGTCGAGATGCAGGCCTGCCGTTCCGCCGCCTTCGCGAACTACCTGGCGCCCTTGGCGCGGCAGGCTTTCGGCGGCGAAGGCGCGGCCTGGGAGCCGGATAACCTGTTGCGCCTCAATAACCGAGTCGAGGCGGGATTCATCCGGGTCGACGCCGACGAGGTCACTTATCCGGCCCACGTGATCCTGCGCTACCGCCTCGAGAAAGCGATGATCGCCGGCGAGATGGAACCGGACGACCTGCCCGAGGCCTGGAACGCCGGCCTGGAGGCGCTGCTCGGCATCACGCCGCCCGACGACGCGCTCGGCTGCCTCCAGGACATCCACTGGTACGACGGCGCCTGGGGCTACTTCCCGACCTATACCCTGGGCGCCATGGCCGCCGCCCAGATCTTCGCCGCCGCCACCGCGGCCGTGCCCGAGATTCCGGAGGCCATCGGCCGCGGCGATTTCGCGCCGCTGATGGCCTGGCTCGGCGAGAATGTGCACGGCCTGGGCTCGCTCCACACCACCGACGGCCTGCTAGAGCACGCGACCGGCAAACCCCTCGACCCCAAGGTCTTCGAGGCGCACCTCAAGGCGCGGTATTTGGGAGAAGGTTAGGGCGCGTGCACCCAGGCCGGACCGTATCTCGGTCTGAAGTTCGACGCGGCGAACGCACCCAGCGGACTCACAGGTCGGCTAATTGGGAAAATCGGAAGTCCGAGGGACGCCGCCGAACAGCCGCTCATCGCCAGAAGGCGGCATTTGTGGGTCACAGTATCGTACCCGACGGTAACGTTTCGTTCACCATAGGAGTTCAACACTAATACGGTTCATTTTTCCAGTTGATGTAACGTACGTGACTGTGTACAACCCTCCAAATTTTTCCCATGCTGAACCTGTAGAAAAGATCAACGCGATGTATATAGTAACCTACAACATTCGCTACGGTCTGGGTCGTGACGGTAAATACAATCTCAAGCGCATTGCCGAGTCCCTGGAGGGCGCAGACGTTATTGCCTTGCAGGAGGTTGAACGGTATTGGCACCGTTCGGGCATGGTTGATCAGCCGCAAGTCATTGCCGATTTATTGCCATCGTACTACTGGGTATATGGCCCTGCGTTCGACGCAGATACCAGCAGCCGCTCGGCAGACGGGGCGGTCACCAATCGCCGACGCCAGTTTGGCACCATGCTGTTGTCGAAAACACCCATTTTATATTCAAAATTGCTGACGCTCGACAAAATTGCATCCACAAGCTGCTTCAACATGGATCAGGGGGCGCGTGAAGGGGTAATCGAAACAAAGCTCGGCACCGTTCGCATGTATTCCTTGCATCTGAGTGCTCTGAGTGAGCGGGAGCGAATGATCCAGACCAGACAATTGCTTGCTCACCACCATAATTGGCACCAGACCGGCGGCACCTGGACAGGGGACAGCAAGGCAACGAACATGGACTGGTCACAAGGGGATTCCAGGCCCGCCGCAACACCTCACGCAATTCTGATGGGAGATTTCAACACATTGCCCAACAGTGAGACATACACACTGCTTTCCGGGCACCATGAGGAGGATTACGGTCGCGTCAGCTACGTTGATGAATTTGTCGACAGTCTATGTATGGTGGCAGATGGCGAGAAACATGCGCCTTTCACCTACTGGACCGATGAGCCAGATCGGAACAATAAGGATCAGCAAAGGTTGGATTACTGTTTTGTCAGTGCCGAACTGGCCGACAAGGTCCTTAACGCCTATTCCGATACAAAGGCCGAAGGGTCGGACCATTTTCCCTACTGGGTAGAGATGAATTTGTAACGCTGTAGTTCCTGAGAATTCCGGTCTTAATCGGATGTGGATTTTCGCCCGAGTGTTTTCATGATGTTATCAACAGGATGCCGCAGCAACACTATTGGCGTCTACAGACAGATTTCTATGGCTATAAGAGCGATACAATATGTCCGAGTTGGGTCAAAACTCGCGGTCCAGGGATAGCACCCGCCACATCCGGACCTGAAGGTATACCGGAATAAAACAACACGATTCCAGACATTCGCGCTTGAAGGTCCGGAGCTTGCGGTGAAGCAGACGAAATCCGCTGAAATGTAGACATCCCGGCCGTTGTAGGGGCGGCGTTTCAAACCGAGACACGCGACCGGCAAACCTCTCGACCCCAAGGTCTTCGAGGCGCACCTCAAGGCGCGGTATTTGGGAGACGGCTAGGGCGCGTGCACCCAGCGGACTCACAGGTCGGCTAATCGGGGAAGACCGCAAGTCCGAGAGGACACCGCCGAACCGCCGCCACGGCAGACGTCATAAGAAGACGTCGCCGCCATTCGGACTCAGGCACTGGCCTTGGTAAAAGCCGGATTCATCGGAGGCGAGAAAGACATAGCTGGGCACGATCTCGGCGACTTCTGCAAAGCGGCCCTTGGGGATCGATCGCCGGATCGATTCCAGCAGCGCCTTGGTGGCAACAGCCAGCAACGGCGTATTGGTGGCGCCGGGGGCAACACAGTTGGCGTTGATGTTTCGCTCGCCGATCTCCAGCGCCAGCGAGCGGGTAAAGCCGATGATGCCGGCCTTGGCCGCTGTATAGTGCGCGTATCCGGGTGCCCCCTTGTAGGCGAGCTGCGAGGCCGTATTGATGATCTTGCCGTAGTTCTGCTCGTACATGAGCGGTAGGATCCGCCGCGTCATCATGAAAGCGCCGCGTAGGTGGATCGCGATCATCCGGTCCCAGGACTCGATTTCCATCGTATCGACCGTCGCTGTCTCCGCGATGCCGGCATTGTTGACCAGAATATCGAAGCCGCCGAGTTTTTCGTAGCCGGTATCGACCAAGTGATCGACCTGGTCCTGCTGGCTGACGTCGGCCTGAATGGCGAAGCAGCGTTGACCCAGCGCCTCGATTTCGCGGCTCACCGCGGCGGCATCGGCCTCCTGCTCCGGCCCGGGATAGTTGATGATGACATCGGCGCCCTCGGCCGCGAAGGCAATGGCGACGCCGGCGCCGATGCCCGAGCTGCTACCGGTGATTATCGCCCTCTTATTTGCAAGCCTGGCCATAGCGGTCTCCGTTCGGTGAAACGATAAGGCGCCTCAATCGCGATCGATCATCGCGGTCAGCGCAGGCGCCAGATTTCGCGCCGGCTTCGAGGCCGGCTGCGCAAAGCTGCCACGCGCCGGCGGTCCGAGGTTCAGGGCGACCAGGCTCTCCGCCAACTGCACCGCACAGCTGATGCCGTCGACCACGGGCACCGGAACCTGGGGCGCGATCTCGCGCGCCAGCCCGGCGATCGGCCCGCCGCCCAGGATCACGACCTCGGCATCGTCCTCCTCGACGGCGAGGAGGCATTGCTCGACCAGATGGTCGGCCAGGTCCTGCTTCGCCCGTGTGATGTCGGGAACCGGCACGGTGAGCGCCCGCGCGCTCACCATCCGCCCGTCGAGGCCATGCTCGGCGGCGCATTCCATGTACCAGGTGCGCAATCGCTTGGTCAGGCAGACGATCGAATAGCGTCGACCCTGGGTATAGGCGATCAAAAACGCCGCCTCGGAGATTCCGAGGACGGGAATGTCCACCAACTCCCTGGCGGCATGCAGACCCGGGTCGCCGAAGGCGGAGATGATCGCCGCGTCGCAGTCCGCCCGATACTCGGCCAAGGTCTCCAACACGGCGTGCGAAGCGATGGCGGCTTCGATCCGATTTTCAATATAGAGCGTACCGAAATTTGCCGTGACAGCGACGATTTCAGTACCAGGCGAAGCCGATCTCCGCGCCTCACTTGCCATTACTTCGGTAATACTGTCTGTAATGTTTGGATTGATGAAAAGTATTTTCATGAACTCGTCTCGTAAATCCTCAAGAGCTTCTTGGCGGTCATTTCCAAGCGTCTTCCTATCGAACTCTCGACGGCAATACGCCCTGGAGGCAGTGGTGAATGAGAGTCTAGCGCACTGCTAATCGTTGTGCCACCGATTGCGGAAAGCCCTGTGTGGATAGCTCCCACGTTGCAAGGATTTTTCGACGCCATAGCGACCAAGTCAGGTACAGTCTTATGTCCGGCCTGCTGAGCCGGTGTTTGAGGGCAGGGGTAGGGTGGCGACGTTCGGCCGGACCGTATCTCGGTCCGAAGTTTGACGCGGTGAAGGTACCCAGCGGACTCACATGTCGGCTAATCGGGGAAGATCGGAAGTCCGAGAGGACACCGCCGAACCTCCGCTCATAGCCAGAAGGCGACATGGCCGACCCATCAAAGGATGCCGCTTTCTGGCTCATCGCGATACCGTTGGATGGGAGCCGTCCACTGCATCGAGAGTAGACATTTGCGATTTGCGGAATGTCCACGCATGATGCCTCTTCACTTGAGAATGCGAGTTGCAAAATCCCCATGAAAGCACACATTGTCCTTGCCCACCCCGAGCCTAAATCGTTCAACGCACATCTGGCGAATATGGCGCAGCAAACATTGGCGGAGCGGGGCTGGGCGGTTTCAAGCTCCGACCTCTATGCAATGGGTTTCGACCCATGTGAAAAGGCCACGCACTACGAAGATCGGCTAGACATTGAACGGTTCGATACCCAAGCAGAGCAGCGCCATGCATCGAAGAACGAAACCATCCCATCTGAAATTCAGTCAGAGATCGCCCGGCTGGATGACGCAGATTTGGTTATTCTTCAATATCCCATGTGGTGGCACCTGCCCCCCGCCATTCTCAAAGGGTGGTTCGACCGTGTCATGGTCTATGGCGAGGTCTACAGAAGCGCTTACAGGTTCGACAAAGGCCGGTTTGTCGGAAAACGTGCGCTGCTCTCGTTGACGGTCGGGACCAGCCCCGAAACTTACGCCTACAACGGTCGAAGCGGAGATATAGATCTCATGTTGTGGCCGGTCAATTTCACGCTGGCCTATGTCGGCTTTCATATCCTTCAGCCGCACGTCGCCTATGGGGTCGAAGCCGGGTTGAGGTATTCCGATCCTCGCGAGGTCGAGGAACGCCTGCAAAAAATCCAGAGCAAGTACGCCGCTCGGCTTCAAGCTATCGAAACCGAGACACCCATTCCGTTCAACTCCATGAATGACTGGGGCGCCGACGGTAGGATTAAGGCGTCTGCCCCGGCATATAGTCCATTCGTCAGGCATCGAGAACATCTTGAGATAGACTAAGTCCGCAATCGGTCAAAAGTCCCCGTACACCACGGGTGTCCGTTAGATCCGGAGCTTGCGGTGAAGCAGACGGAAACCGCTGAAAAGCAGACATCCCGGCCGTTGTAGAGGCGGCGTTCCAAACCGAGACACGCCGCCGGCAAACCCCTCGCCCCCAAGGTCTTCGAGGCCCACCTAAAGGCGCGGTATTTGAGGGACGGCTAGGGCGACTTCCACGCGGTTCGCGGCGATCGGCGCCCGCTCCGGCTGCCGGGGAACCTTGCAGTCGAACCTCGGTGCCGGTCACCGGTCCGGCTCGTTTCGCCAATGCGGCTTTGCAGCGTGCCGTTCCCGGTATAGAAATTTTTCTGAGCCCATGACGCAGATCGGGAACGCCGTGACTCAGACCGCCCCCAAGAACAGCCAATCGCCGGACCGGGTTTTGGTCGACATCGCGGACTATGTCCTCGAGTACGAGGTCCGCTCGGAACAAGCGCTGGACACCGCCGCCTACTGTCTTTCGGACGCCCTGGGCTGCGGCTTGGAGGCGCTGGAATATCCGGCCTGCACGAAACTGCTGGGGCCGGTGGTTCCCGGCACCGTGGTGCCCAACGGCGCCCGGGTTCCCGGAACGGATTTCGTGCTGGACCCCATACAGGCCGCCTTCAACATCGGTGCCATGGTCCGCTGGTTGGACTTCAACGATACCTGGCTTGCCGCCGAATGGGGCCATCCCTCGGATAATCTGAGCGGAATCCTGGCGCTGGCGGACTGGCTTTCGCGCAGCGCCCGGGCCGAGGGACGGCCGCCCCTGACCATGGCCGACGTGCTGTCCGCCCTGGTCAAGGCCTATGAAATTCAGGGCGTCCTGGCGCTGGGCAATAGCTTCAATCGGGTCGGTCTGGACCATGTGGTGCTGGTCAAGGTGGCGACGGCGGCGGTCTGCGCCGCCATGATGGGCGGAACCCGGGACCAGGTGATCGCCGCGGTGTCCCAGGCCTGGGTCGACGGCCAAAGCCTGAGGACCTACCGCCACTTCCCCAACGCCGGGTCGCGCAAGAGCTGGGCGGCGGCGGACGCCACCAGTCGGGCGGTGCGCCTGGCGTTGATGTCGATCGCGGGGGAAATGGGGATTCCGACCGTGTTGACGGCCAAGGACTGGGGATTTTACGAGGTGCTCTTCAACGGGCGGCGGTTCGAGATCCAGCGGCCCTACGGCGCCTACGTGATCGAGAATATCCTATTCAAAATCAGCTACCCGGCGGAATTTCACGCCCAGACGGCGGTGGAGTGCGCCATGGCCCTGCACGGTCAGGTCAAGGATCGCATCGGCGATGTCGAAAAGATCGTCATCCGGACCCACGAATCGGCCCTGCGTATCATCGACACGAAGGGGCCCCTGACCAACCCCGCCGACCGCGACCACTGCATCCGTTACATGGTGGCGATCCCGCTGTTATTCGGCCGCTTGACGGCGGCGGACTATGAAGACGATGTTGCCGGGGACCCCAGAATCGACGACCTGCGCGGCAAAATGACCTGCGTGGAAGATCGGGGATTTTCCAGGGATTACCTCGATCCGGACAAGCGCGCCATTGGCAATGGCGTCCAGGTGTTCTTCACCGACGGGACCGCCACCGAAGAAATCTCCATTGCCTATCCGCTCGGCCACCGGCGGCGGCGGGCCGAGGGCATCCCCTTGCTGATCGAGAAGTTCAAAAGGAACTTGGAGCGGCGGTTCCCGGAAAGCCGGGCGCGGGAGATCGCGGATTTAACGCTGGACCGAAAACGTCTGTCCGCGACTCCGGTTGACGGCTTCATGGACCTCTTCGTCAAATAACAGGACAGGCGCGCGCCCCGGTAATCTCCATCGGCGACTCCCTGCCGCCGGGCCAGGGCCCGGCGTCTGCGATACGCCGGCAGGAAGATGAACCCGGCTGCGATCAGGATCAGGGTGAGCGTCATGGGGCGCTCCCACAGGAAGCTGACGCCGTCGGTGAGGTTCACGGCGCGCGAGAGATTGTCCTCCATCATCTGACCGAGGATAAATCCGATCAGCAGCGGCGGCAGAGGATAATCGGCAAAGCGCAGGATAGTTGCGCAGACTCCGAAGCCAACCAGCATGAACAACTCGGTCGCGTTGTTCTGCCCGATATAGGCCCCCATCAGCGTGAAAAAGAGAATGAAGGGAACCAGATAGTTCTTGGGCACCATCAACAGCTTCGCGATGTAGGGGATCAGCGGCAGGTTCAGGATCAGCAGGACCACATTGCCGAGATACATGGAGATGATGACCGCCCAGAAGATCTCCGGCCGGTCGACCATCAGCCGCGGGCCCGGCTGTACGTTGAGCGCGATGAGGGCGCCGAGCAGGATCGCGGTCGTCCCCGAGCCGGGGATGCCGAGCGTCAGCAGCGGCACGAAGGAGCCAGTGCAGGCGGCGTTGTTCGCCGCTTCCGGGGCGGCGAGGCCCTTGATGGAGCCCTTGCCGAATTCTTCCTGATCCGCGCCCTTGGCGATGTTCCGCTCCACCGCGTAGCCGAGGAACGACGCGATGGTCGCGCCCGCGCCGGGCATGACGCCGATCAGGAAGCCCTGGATCGACTGGCGCCCAATGACCGGGGCGATTTTCTTCGCCTCGTCCATGGTGATGCGCAGGTCCTTGATCTCGCCGCCGGCGCCGCCGGTCTGGCCACGCTTGGAATCCAGGACCAGATAGAGCACCTCGGGCAATGCGAATAGCGCCATCGCCAAGGGTGATGAAGTTGAAGCCGCTTTGCAGGTCCATGATGCCGAGGGTGAACCGGGGCGCATTGAACTGGGCGCTCTCGCCCACCGTCGCCATCATCAGCCCGAGGACGGTCATCATCAGCGCCTTGGCGACCTTGCCGGTGCCGGCGAAGGCGGCGATGGCCGTGAGGCCGACGACCATCATCGCGAAGTATTCGGCCGAGTGAAAGAGCAGCGCCACCGAGGCGAGGGCCGGCGCGAAGCCCATCAGCAGGATCGCGCCGATGGTTCCGCCCGAGAAGGACGCGATGGCGGCGATGGTGAGCGCCTTGCCGGCCTTGCCTTGCCGCGCCATGGGGTAGCCGTCGAACGCGGTGGCGACGGTACCGGCGACACCCGGCGCGTTGATGAGAATCGACGACGTGGAGCCGCCGAAGATCGCCCCGTAATAGACGCCGGCCAGCATGATCAGCGCGGTCGAAGGGTCGCCAATACCGATCGCCACGGGAATCATGATGGCGATGATCGACATGGGCCCAAGACCCGGCAGCATGCCGATGATGGTGCCGATCAGACACCCGGCGACCACCATGATCAGGTTCTGGAGGCTGAGGGCCGTGGCGAGGCCGGTCATGATTCCGTCAAGCATGGCGCGCCTCCCTCACACGATGAACCCGGGCCATGGCCTCAGGAAGATGCCGAGCAACTCCTGCACCAGATACCAGATGACAAAGGCGCCTGTCACGGCGATCGGAATCATGACCAGATATCGCCGCTCGCCTAGGACGAACGAGCATCCGGCGAGAAACAGAATGGTCGCGGCGATGAAACCGACGGGCCGGAGCGCCAGCGCGTAGAGGACCATCGCGATCAGAAGGGCGAGCGCCTGACCCAGCTTGTATTGACGCAAATTCGAGACATCGATGTTGCCCTGCTCCTCGCCACTATCCGGCGCCGCCGCGGGCGCAAAAATCAGGACCATGGCCAGGATCGCACCGAGCACGCTCAGCACCATGGGCATGGTGTTGGGCAGGAACGTCATATTCCGCTCGAAGGGGAGAAGTTCGTAGGTGAAGGCTGTGTAGCCGTAAATCAGCGACAACAGCAGAAACAGGACGGCGATCCATTTATCGAGTTTCATGGTGCGGATCCCTCTGGGCCGACTCCCCAGGTTAACTCGAATGGCCGCGATTACAAAGGCTTGGGAGGAAATCCGGGGCGCCTTTCAGCGCCCCGGAAATCTAGATCGATCAAAGGAAACCGAGCTTTGTCATCAGTTCTTTGATCACACTTTCTTGGTTCGCGAGAAACGCCTCGAAATCGGCGCCTGAGTTGTGGATGTTGACCCAGCCGTTGCGGGCCCGTACCGCTTCCCATTCAGGCGTGTCGTACATCTTCGCGATCGCCGCGCGATAGGCATTTGCCTTGTCGTCGGAAAGACCCGGGGCGGCGAAGAAGCCACGCCAGTTCACGAACGAGATGTCGAAACCTTGCTCCTTCAAGGTCGGCGCCTCGGGCAGGGCATCGACCCGCTCGTCCGAGGTGACGGCGATGATGCGCATCTCGCCGGCCTTGACCAGCCCAACCGCTTCCGAAAATCCGGTCGACCCGACATCGACTTCGCCCGACAGAATGGCGGCGTTCAGTTTGCCGCCGGCGTCGTAGGGGATGTACTTGACCTTCGTCGGATCGGCGCCCGCGGCCTGAAATGCCATCGCCGCGACCAAATGATCCATTCCGCCCGGAACCGATCCACCGCCGACCGAAACCGACTTCGGATCGGCCTTGTACTTGGCCACCAGGCCCTTGAAATCCTTGATCGGGCTGTCCTTGGCGACGATCAGGGCGGCGTAGTCGCCGATGGTGCCGGCGATCATCGTCAAGTCGCGGAAGTTATAGGGAAATCGGCCGACCAGCGACCGGATCACGATCGGTGTCGAGTTCACCATCAGGGTGCCGTCGCTCGAGGCGGCATTCTCGATCAGGTAGCCGATCGCCTTGCCGCCGCCGCCGCCCGACATGTTCTCGTAAGAGGCCTTGCCGACGATACCGGACTTGGTCAGCGCTTCGCCCGTGCCGCGGGCGGTGCCGTCCCAGCCGCCACCGGCGCCGCCGGGGATCAGGAAGTGAATACTATCGATATCGGCCGCCTTGGATACACCCGATGCCATCATCATCCCGGCCACGCCGATGGCGCAGGTCAGGACCTTGAACGTGGATTTCATTCGCATGGAATTTCCTCCCATAAGATATGGCGTTTGATCATTTCATCAGCGGGCGCACGTCCCGATGATCGCGTATTCGCGGAATGTGTGAACATTGCGGCACCAATCTTTCGCCAACCTTTCGTAACCGCGGCTGGCTTTCGTTTCTGAATGGCCATATCTTTTCGGATATTTGGGTCTATCCGGACGAAAGGCGGCACTCGTGAGGGTCTTGTTGGTCGAAGATGACGCCCTGCTTGCCGATGGGATGATACGATCGCTCAAACAGGCGGACTACACGGTCGATTGGACCGCCGACGGCGAGGAGGCGGAATCCACTCTGCGGGTCCTGGAATTCGATCTCGTCATCCTCGATTTGACGCTTCCCAAATTGGACGGACTGGAAATCCTGCGCGTGTTGCGGCAGCGCAAGGTGCCGGTTCCAGTCTTGATCGTGACCGCGCGCTCCGACGTCGACAACCGCGTCAAGGGTCTCGATCTGGGCGCCGACGACTATCTGACCAAGCCGTTCGAGATGGGCGAGTTCGATGCCCGGGTCCGAGCATTGCTGCGCCGCAGCCGTGCCGACGGCCTGAAGGTACTGTCCTGCGGCGCCTTGACCCTCGACATGGCGGCCAGGCGCGCCTACGTGAACGATCGGCCCCTGGACTTGCCGAGGCGGGAGTTCCACGTACTCGAAGTTCTTATGTCGCGCCATGGACGCATCGTCAGCAAGGATCAGATCATCGATTCGATTTCTGATTTCAATGACGAAATGAACCCATCAACGGTGGAAATCTATATCCACCGCATTCGGAAAAAACTCGAAACGACGGATGTTTCGATTCGAACCGTTCGCGGTGTCGGGTACATCCTGGAATGAGCGTCGGGTTTGCATCAACGTGGTCAATCCGGTGGCGCGTTATGGCGTGGCTGTTTGCGGCCATGGCATTGGTGTTTTCGGCCAACCTGCTGAGCAGCTACTACAACAATATCGAGGCGGCGGACAGCGCCTATGACCGGCTGCTCCTGGCCTCTGCCTCAGCCATCGCCGAACGCACGGTCCTGCGCGCGGACGGGCTGCATGTGGACATCCCCTATGTCGCCCTGGACATGTTGGCGTCGACGGCCCAGGACCGGGTTTTCTATGCCGTCTCCGCGCCGGACGGCAGAGTGGTGACGGGCTACGACGATTTACCCTTGCCAGAACGAAGAGAAGGCGAGGTCCCGCAAGAGCCAGTCTTTTACAACGCCGTATTCAAGCAGGCGTCGGTGCGCATCGTGGCGCTCCGGTCCTTCGTGTCCGGCAGAAACCTATCCGGATACGTGACCATCCAAGTCGCGCAAACAAGGCGTGATCGCGACGGCTTGACCTACAGTCTGCTGCGGCAAAGCGCCCTGTGGATGCTGGTCATCGCCATCACCGGCGCCATCGCCGCCTGGTTCGGCGTTAGCATCGGCCTCAGGCCACTGGCCCGGTTGCGAGAAGCCCTGGGGCGCCGTTCGCCGGATGACGTGCGTCCAGTCCTGCATGACGTGCCGAACGAATTTCGGCCGTTGGTGAGCGCCATCAACGGCATGCTATATCGCCTCGAAGGCGGCCTAAGTTCGATGCGCAATTTTATCAGCGACGCCTCTCACCAACTGAAGACGCCATTGGCCAGCCTGCAGGCGCAAAGCGAGATGGCGTTGCGGGAATCCGATCCTGACGACGTCCGCAAGGCGTTGGTCAACGTGCATAAAAGCGCCAAGCGCACGAGCCGCCTGGTCCAGCAACTGCTGTCCCACGCCCGCGCTACCGGAATTTCCGAGGCCTTTGCCGACTTTAACCTGGTCCAACTGGTCCGGGAAACCATCGAGATACTCTTGCCTCGGGCCATCGCCAAAAATATCGACCTCGGCTATGAAGGCGATGAACGGGCGCCGATGGTCGGGGACCGCGCGCTAATCGGCGAGTTGATCCTTAACCTCGCGGACAACGCGATCAAATATTCGCCCGCCGGGTCCATCATCACCGTTAGTGCGCGCGTGGAGGAAGGGGCGACGCGCCTGATCCTCGAGGACGACGGTCCCGGTATTCCGGAGGAAGACCGTCAGGGTGTGTTCGAACGATTCGTCAGGCTGCAGAACTCACCCGCCGAGGGTTGTGGCCTGGGGTTGGCGATCGTGCGCGAAATCGCCAGCCGGCACGGGGCCACGGTAACTCTTGGCGATGCTCACGAGGGCGGATTGCGGGTCGAGGTCGTATTTCCGACTCATGACGATGCGGGGACATGACATGAGCGCTGCGAGACGGTTCGGATTCGTTTTCTTGGCGGGCGTGTTCCTAATGTCGTGGATACCGGCGTCGATTGCCGAACTCGTCCGCTTCCAAGCCCTCGGAACGCCTGCCGAGACGCTCGTCATCTACAGTTCCACCGACCTCGACCGCATCGGACACCTGGTCCGCGCCTTTCAGGAGCGGTATCCCGGCATCGCCATCGACTATCACGAATTGAGCACACTCGATATCCACCAGAGGGTCATCGGCGAAACCGACGCCGGCGCACCGACGGCCGACTTGACCTTGAGTTCCGCCATGGACCTGCAAATCAAACTGGTGAATGACGGTTATGGCCGGGCATACTATTCCGGGGAAACCAAGGTCTTGCCCGGTTGGGCGAATTGGCGCAACGAGGCCTTCGGCTTCACTTACGAACCGGCGGTAATCATATACAACCGCGCCCTGGCGCCGGACCTGAAACGGGTTGGCAGCCGTTTCGAGCTAGCGAAAATGTTGAGCGAACAAAGCCTCAGCATGCGCAATCGCGTCGCCACCTATGATCCGGAACGTAGTGGCCTGGGCTACTTGTTTGCGACCCAGGATGCGGCCCAGTCCGAGGATTTCTGGTATCTTGCCCGCAGCCTGGGCGACAGCGGCGTGCAGCTAATGACGACTTCCTCGTCCATGATCGACAAGGTAGCAAGCGGAGACGCGCTGATCGCTTACAATGTCCTCGGCTCATACGCCTTGGCCCGGGCCCGGGAAAACCCGGATTTGGCGATTACCATTCCGCAGGATTACTGCCTGGTGATGTCGCGGATCGCGGTCATTTCCAAGGCGGCGCGCAGTCCCCAGGCGGCGGGACATTTCATCGATTTTCTGCTGTCACAAGAAGGTCAGGAACTAATCGCCGGGCCGGCGTTTCTTTATGCCATCAGGACCGATATCAGCGGTGAGGCAACGGCCAAGAATCTGCAGGAAACGGCCAATGGCCCCTTGATCCCCATACACTTCGGCCCTGGCCTGCTGGTCTATTTGGACCGGATGAAACGCGAGGATTTTCTGACCCGCTGGCAAAGGGCCATGGACGGCAAGTAACCTAGGGCCAACCCTCGGCTCGCGCGGCGAGGTTTCCGTGGCTAAGCTAGAACGGGGCGGGCATGAGGCCGAGTTCTATACGGCGGCAAAAAAAAGGCTTACACCTAATCTCCAGCCCAACCCTGAAGGAGATACTTGGTGACCGAGCCGACACCTGAAAACCTTGCCGTTTTGACCCAATGGGACACGCCCACCATCTGCAATGCGCTCGAGGAAATCGTGCCGGAACGCCGGGGCCACGGATTTACCACCGAACCCCTGGTGGCTTTGGACCCGGACCTTCCGCCGATCTGTGGTTATGCCCGCACCGCGACCATCCGTGCCGCCCAGCCCGCCAACGAAACGGCGGCGGAGACGGCGGCCAAGCGCGTGGCCTACTACGCCTATGTGGCGCAACAACCGATGCCCGCCATCGTCGTGATTCAGGATATCGATCCCCGGCCGGGCATCGGTGCGTTCTGGGGCGAGGTGCAGACCAACGTTCACAAGGGCCTCGGCGTCATCGGGGCGGTGACCAACGGTTCGTTCCGGGACGTGACCGACTCTGCCCGCGGCTTCAATCTGCTGGGCGGCGAAGTCGGGCCGAGCCATGCCTTCGTGCATGTCGTGGATATCGACTGCCAGGTCACGGTTTTTGGGCTCACGGTGTCGACCGGCGACATCGTTCATGCGGACCGCCATGGCGCCGTCATGATCCCGGCACGCGCGGTCGAGCAAATCCCCGCCGCGGTGGACCTTATCTCCCGGCGCGAGGCGAAAATCATCGCGGCCGCCAAGGCGCCCGGCTTCGACGTGGCGAAACTCAAGGCCGCCATGGGCGCGGCCAAGGATATCCACTGACGTTTTCGATAAGCCTGACGCGTCCCCTCCACAAGAGTGCCGAATTGCCGGTGCTCCTGTGGCTCTGTAGCGTGCTTGCTGGGGCACGGGGAAGGCTAGGGGGCGAACGGCCGGGTCGTGTCCCAGTTTTAAGATCGACGCGCTGAAAGCACGAAGCGGGTCCGCATGTCGGCGTATCCTCCGAAAGCGGTCATCTCTGCGGTGCGGTGGTTGAGTCCGGGGCCAGCCAAATGCGGGTACGGTGTGCGATGGCAACCAAATGGGTGGTCCTTTTCGAAGTAGATCCTGCGGATGTCTGTTTGCAAGCCCCCCAATCGGAGACCGGCATTTGCCGACCTCCGATAAACAGGGGTGGTTAGCTGAGCCTGTTTGCGAGGACTTCAGCGATCGGGGCGGCCGATGCCGGATTCTGGCCTGTGATCAGCGCGCCGTCCTCAACAACATTCGGAGTCCAGTTGGCGTTGGAGCGCTTGAAGTTTGCGCCGTTGGCGATCAGCGCCTGCTCCAGCGAGAAGAGCAGGTGCTGTGACAGATCGAGCTCGTTGTCTTCCGAGTCCGTGAAGCCCGTCACGACCTTACCCTTCACCAGTGGCTCACCATTCGGCTTCTTGGCATCTCGTAAAATTGCCGGCGCGTGACAGACCATTGCCACCGGTGTCTCGGCCTCGATCATTTCCTCGATCATCGTGATTGCGAGAGAATCGCTTGCCAGGTCCCACAGCTGACCGTAGCCACCTGGGAAAAAGGCACCGTCGAAGCTGCGGTAGTTGATCTCGCTGAGCTTCGCCGTATCGGCCAGAGCCCGCCGAGCGGCAGGATCATTCTCGAAACGGCGGGTATTGTCGGTCGTGAAGGCGTCGTCGTAGCTAAACGGATCGATCGGTGCCGCACCACCCTTGGGGCTGGCCATGACGACTTCAATGCCGCGTTCCTTGAATGTGTAGTACGGGGAACGCATTCTCAATGCGGCTGAGAAACGCGTACGTGCCGTCGGGTTCAATGCTGTGAGCGTCCGCGATCTCGCGAATGACGTCGGCGTGAAAAGCTCAAGCGTCCACTACCATTTTCCCCAGAAGGAGGATTTGGGAGAGCAGCTAGTCAAGCGCTACTCGGAGCGCT
>PVMK01128375.1_pt1 | contig 16116 bp, 19 predicted proteins | sample 1853481 | NCBI WGS metagenome assembly PVMK01 (sample SAMN08533507, study PRJNA380276) | Marine sediment metagenome, whole genome shotgun sequencing project.
ATTCCCTTTACCCCTAAGCCGCCCCAGGAGGTATTTATAAGCGAGACCGACAATTCAGCACACCCCCAGACCCCCGGCCCCGATATATCGGGGCACCTCTTTTTCAGCAGTCTCGCAAAGCTAAGCTGATTCGCTTGGATTATCACCCATCAGGCGGTCCTTTGAATCTGAACTCACGGATTAAGTTAAGTGCATAAGTATTGCATAGTGCTGTAAAGTGTGCTATTATCACGAATACGTTGGTGTCCCGGCATTGGGGACAAAATTAGGGGGACTGGTTCTTTGTGGACGAATATGAATTATTGTCTGTTGATGGAATAACCAGGATCCTGAAGGTGAGCAGGCCCACCATTCAACGGTGGTGTCGCGCTCAGAAGCTTCCTGCAGCAAAGATAGGCAAGGCCTATCGAATAAGGAAAGAGGACCTGGACAAGTGGTACGAGGGTAAGCTTATCGAAGCAGCGAAGCGATAGTTGAGCCTTGACAATCTATTACACTCCACTTACCCCAGCAAATGGGGGGGTGGTGGTGTTTTGTCTGAGGGAAAAAGGAGGTAGAGATGCACCTCATTATTGATGGTTTTGGCGCCAACCGCAAGATGTTAGAGAGTGAAGATATGATCTACGATCTGCTGGACCGCTACCCATCCCAGATCGGGATGACAAAAGTGGCACCTCCACAGGTATTTAAATATATCGGCTCAAAACCAGATGATTGGGGGATATCGGGATTCGTGCTTATCGCCGAGAGCCATATCAGCATCCATACCTTTCCTGAGAGACGTTATGTCAATATAGATATATTCTCCTGTAAAGACTTTGACTCGGAGTATGCGATCCAGGAGCTCAAGGCCATATTCGAATTCGACGAGATTCAGAAATACCTCCTCAACCGGGGTTTGGAATACTCCAATGTGGAAGTAGCGGACTTGAAAGCAACCTAAACGATTAAACCACTTCCAGCGAGAATTGAGAACAACTGTTCATCGTAGAGTAAGGGTAAAATTCACGCCGTATGGTATTCCAATAAAATTAGCCGACTTCCTCGATTAAGACAGCAAGTAAACAGCCATCAAGCGTTAGGCCCAAGAACCACTCTGCATAGAGTACGATCAAGTGCATAAAAATGAGAAGCCGGTCACCCCTTTCATCATATCCCAGGGATGCTCTGTCTCCGAAATGGTGCAGCGGATGGCAGGTACGTCCTTTCAGGCTCGAAACCTGGCGCTCGGCGTTGATATATGGTCGCAGATGCTCACAGGGGAGCGCACGATCTTCCTCGGACTCGCCGGTGCCATGGTTCCGGCGGGGATGCGCCAGGTCATAGTCCACCTCATTGAGAATCGCCTCATCGACTGCCTGGTTTCGACCGGTGCCAACCTCTTTCACGACCTCCACGAAAGTTTGGGAAGAGCCCACTGGCAGGGGCATAGCTGCGCCGATGACCGGGAGCTGGCGAAATCCAAAATCTACAGAATCTATGATACATTCGTCTCAGCGGAGGAATTCGACAGGACCGAGAAGTTTGTCATCAGCTTCTCCTCTACTCTGGAACAAGACCGGGCCTATACCACCAGGGAATTTTTCTTTCGACTGGGGGAATCGCTCTCCAGCATGGGGACAGAGGTGGGTATACTCACTGCCGCGGCCAAAGCTAATCTCCCTATCTACTGCCCCGCTCCCGCTGACAGTGTCTATGGCACAGCGCTCGCTGAGGCGAGGGTGAAAGGGGAGAGTAAACTCCTCTTCGATGTGATCAAAGATACTGTCGAGCTGATCCAGATCGCCTGCTGCGCTTCCTCCACAGGGGCTATCTTCATCGGCGGCGGGACACCGAAGAATTTCATCCAGCAGATAGAACTCTGTGGCGATATTTTCGGCAAGGAGCTTAAGGGGCATCAGTACGCCATCCAGATCACTACCGACTCACCACAATGGGGAGGGTTGAGCGGCTGTACCTTCGAGGAGGCCCGCTCCTGGCGCAAAATCACCCCCGATGCAGCTACCGTTACCATAAACTCCGATGCCACCATCGCCCTTCCTGTTATGGTAAGTGCCCTGAGCGAAAGCTCCTCCAAGATAATCGAAAATAGAAAGAAGCCCTCCTTCATCTTGGGAAAAGAAATAACCATTCAATGAACAAGGAACTATTCTACACTCAGCGAAACTTCGCTGCCCTCCCCCCTCAATACACCGAATTCGAAACATCGAAGGTGGTGATCCTCCCTATCCCCTACGACAGCACCACCACCTGGCGAAGCGGCTCCCGGGATGGCCCCCTGGCAATAATCGATGCCTCACAACACCTGGAGCTCTACGATCACGAGCTTGACAGGGAGAGCCACCTGGCAGGGATTCATACCCTGCCTGAGCTCCAGCCCTCGATGAAGGGTCCGGAAGAGACCGTGATGCGCGTTCACGAAGTAGCTAGCGACCTGATTCGAAAGGATAAGTTCGTGGTGATGCTGGGTGGGGAGCACTCGCTCACCGTCGGCATGGTGAAAGCGTTCCGGGAGAGGTTCGATAGCCTCTCGGTACTGCAACTTGACGCCCATGCCGATCTTCGCGATGCATATGAGGATTCCAAATATAGCCACGCCTGCGTAATGAGGCGGGTACTGGAATATTGCCCTATTGTTCAGGTTGGCATTCGCAGCCTGTGCGAGGAGGAGCATCGCTTCCTTGCCCAAAATCAGATGCAACCCTTTTTCGCTGAGGGCCTCCCTCTAGATGTTGATGGGATACTTTCCGCACTTTCCACGAATGTTTATGTCACCATCGACCTCGATGTACTCGATCCTTCGATTATGTCAGCAGTGGGCACACCGCAGCCCGGGGGCATAAGCTGGCATGAAATACTAAAGGTATTACGTCGGGTGGCGGAGACAAGACGCATTGTGGGCTGCGACCTTGTGGAGCTTTGCCCCGCAGAGGGGCCTCCGTCCTGCGCGTTCCTCACAGCAAAGCTGGCCTATAAGCTCATAGGCTATCTATCTCTCTAGCCCTATTGGATACATAATTAAACCCGTCTATACCTTCAATTCTAAATGTACAGAAGCCCAATCGATGCCAACAATATCAGCATGAGGGAACGCTGAAACGTGAGATGCTGAAACAAGTTCAGCATGACAACGTGCTGTTTATAGCCAAATGTAATTGCTACGAAAATAGAGCCATGTTCCATATCATTCCGAATTTGTTTCGGAATCTAAAGAGACTGCTGAAGTATTCTCAATCAACCCCCTATATCCCCCAATCTTGGGGGACTTCTGAAGCTGGGGGACACCCCGTAGGCCCCCGGCAGGAAGTATCCTGCACCTCTTTTTCAGCAAGATTTTAATATACTGTATTGGCTAAGTGTGGAAAATTGACACTGGCCAAACGTTAATGTAATGTGAACCATATAACAGATCATTAGATTTCCAGATGGGTAAATCAATTCAACTAGGTAAAATCTTTGGCATCCCTTTCCGGTTGGACTATAGCTGGTTTCTCATCTTTTTCTTTATCACTGCGCTCCTCTCCTTATCTGTCTTCCCGAGCAACCATCCTGAATGGTCTACAGCCTACTATTGGATCGTAGGCATCGCTACCAGCCTTATCTTTTTTGCCTCGGTTGTTGCCCATGAGCTGGCTCATAGCCTCGTAGGCAGGAGAGTTGGCATCCCGGCAAAGAGCATCACCCTTTTCTTTTTCGGTGGCGTCGCTCATATCGGAAAAGAGGCGTCTCGCCCCACCACCGAGCTAGCTATGGCTATCGCAGGGCCGCTATGTAGCATAGCACTCGCCGGACTATTCTATTTAATTGCCTGGCTAACCAGCGACTTAAATGAGTATGTATCAGCTATATGCGCGTGGCTCGCCTTGATCAATGGAATGCTCGCCATCTTCAATATGATACCGGGCTTTCCCCTTGATGGCGGCAGGGTGCTGCGCTCCATCATCTGGCTTACTACCGGTGACTTTATGCGAGCAACACGAGCTGCTACGATGGCCGGGTACGGGGTTTCATATTTATTTATCTTCGGGGGCATCATTATCCTTTTCACAATGTACTGGCTCAATGGCCTGTGGTTGATATTTATCGGGTTTTTCCTCAACAGCGCTACCCGGGCCACCTATAACCAAACCAAGTTGCGCGACACCCTGAAGGGGTTCACCGCTGAAGATGTGATGACCAGAGATTTTCCCCGCATTCCTCGCCAACTAACCATCAAGGAGCTCGTAAATGGGCCGCTCCTTACCAGCTCAAGTCAGTATCTCCTGGTTACCGACGGAGATAGCGTGGATGGCCTACTCACCATACAACAGGTGAAAGAGGTGCCCAGGGAGTACTGGGACCTCACCACCGCCGGGCAGGCTATGGCCCCCCTGGAAAAACTGAAAATGGTCCAACCGTCCGATGACGCTATCAGCATCCTCGAGAGAATAGATGAGGATAATCTGGAGATTGTAGCTGTGGTCAGGGAGGGGAGGCTTATCGGGATGGTCCTGCGCGATAACCTGGTTCGCTTTGCCCAGAGGCTAAGCGATCTGAAGAAGTAAATTGCGCCAGCTCAATGACCTTTGGCCTGCCGGCAGGCGGCTGCTACAACCTCAGGGATATATTTTCAGACCATACCTTGCTCGGGAGAGGCTCTCCATGCCACCCCAATGGTATCGGTATCGCCCTCCAGGTTCACCGCAGATACCGGCAGCATCCTCCAGGACAGGCGGGAATGGGCAAGATCGCCCCGTTCTATTCTAATGAACCCATATTAGACCTGTGGTGAAATGTTACTGCTAATTGAGACTGCTGGAATAGTCTCTATCAACCCCCTAATTCCCCAATCTTGGGGGGACTTTTTTAAGCTGGGGGACACCCCCCAGACCCCAGCAGGAAGCATCCTGCACCTCTTTTTCAGCATTCTCGCTATATATGACGAGTGCAAGAGCTAGTAATGTCTTCTTCATCGGTTTATAATAACCGCCGAGGGTATTGCTTTCCATTCGCTCCGCTATAAAAAGCTGCCTACCGATGTTGAAGCGATTGTTCAAAGAACGCTGGTTATGAGCAAGAAGCTGGATATAGATAAGCTGAAAGCGAAGACGGCTGAGGGGGTAGATGCTCAGCGCGAGGAGCTTATTGAGCTGAGCCGCAGGATTCATCAAAATCCAGAGCTTGGTTTTCAAGAAGTTAAGGCATCCGGTTGGCTTACGGAATACCTGCAGGGAAACGGTTTTCAGCTCGAAAAGGGGATTTGTCAGCTGGCCACCGCTTTTCGCGGGAGCTTTGGATCGGGTAAACCAGTCATCGCCCTTCTAGCCGAATACGACGCCCTACCAGAAGTTGGACATGCCTGCGGCCACAACATAATCGGTACCGCTGCAGTGGGCGCTGCCGTTGCTTTAAGGAATGCAATCGACGAGGTGGGGGGTAGCGTAGTCGTTATCGGCACTCCCCGCCGAGGAGCTTTATGGGGGCAAGGCGATCATGGCCGAGCGGGGCGCCTTTGCAGACATAGATGCCGCCATGATCGTGCACCCCAGCATTGTGGACATGGCAAGCATCCAAGCCCTGGCCTGTGTCGGTCTGGAGGTGGAGTTCAGGGGTAAAGCTGCCCACGCCGCTGCCTTTCCCCAGGAGGGGATCAATGCCCTAGAGGCAATGATCCAGGCCTTTAATGGGGTCAATTCTCTGCGGCAGCATATAAGGGAGCGAGCACGCATCCACGGCATCATCACAAAGGGAGGCGAGGCACCAAATATCGTGCCTGCCTACACCGCGGGCAGTTTCCTTGTACGGGCCGAGGACAACGTTTACCTTGATGAACTGAGGAGCAAAGTGCTAAACTGCTTCCACGCAGCGTCTTTGGCCACTGGTGCCCACCTGGACTATAAGTGGACAGAATACTATGCCCCGCTCAAGACCAACCGAATTCTGGCAGAGATGTTTACCGAGAATATGGAGGCGCTAGGACGCAATGTTGCCCCACTCTTTGAGAGAGCGCTTGGCTCCAGCGATGTGGGCAATGTAAGCGAACTGGTGCCCACCATTCATCCTATGATAGCCATTGCTCCACCGGATGTTTTACCTCACTCTCCAGAGTTCGCGACAGCAGCGGCCGCAGAGGAGGGCAATCGCGGGCTCCTCGATGGGGCAAAGGCCATGGCCATGACAGTGGTGGATCTGATTGCCCAGCCAGAGATAATGGCCAGCATCAAGGAGGAATTCCTTGCCGCCAAGTAACGGGATATACTTAGGCATCGACGTGGGCTCGGTGACTACCAAGTTTGCGGCGCTCGACGAGGAGGACCGTCTTGTTACCTCCCTCTATCTACGCACCCAGGGCAGGCCCATCGCAATGATCCAGCAGGGACTCAAGGAGCTGGCAACAAGGCTTCCTTCGCGGGCCAATATTAAAGGGGTGGGCACTACGGGAAGCGCCCGCTACCTGGCGGGAGTGATAGTAAGCGCTGACGTGGTGAAGAATGAGATCACTGCCCAGGCAGCAGCCGCCCTTTACTTCGTCCCCGATGTGCAGACCGTTATCGAGATCGGTGGGCAGGACTCAAAGATGATCATGATCAGGAGAGGCATCGTTACCGACTTTGGCATGAATACCGTTTGCGCTGCGGGCACTGGAAGCTTCCTCGACCAGCAAGCACAACGCCTGAACATCCGTATCGAGGATTTCGGCAAAGAGGCGCTTCGGAGCGAGAAACCGATTCGCATCGCAGGGAGGTGTACTGTCTTTGCCGAGTCGGATATGATACACAAACAACAAATGGGGCACCGCATCGAGGATATTACATACGGCCTTTGCCAGGCCTTAGTGCGAAATTTCCTGAACAATGTCGGCAAGGGCATGGAGATTCGGCCCCCTGTCCTATTCCAGGGAGGTGTTGCCTTCAACCAGGGCATAGTGAGAGCCTTCCAGGAAACCCTGAGCACCGAGATAATTGTGCCCCCTCACCATGAGGTAATAGGAGCCATAGGGGCAGCGCTTCTTACCCATGAGGAGACGGCGATGCAGAGCAACGGGACATGTTTCAAAGGATTTGGGATAGCGGAGGCCGATTTCCGCACCTCCTCCTTCGACTGCAAGGCCTGCGCCGGTGTTTGTGAGATCTCCCAGGTCTTTCGGAGACGGTAAGGTGCTTGTGCGATGGGGCGGGCGATGTGACCTATGGGAAAGTGGGGTTAATTGAGATGAGAATTGCATTGGACGCTATGGGAGGGGAAAACGCTCCCCAAGAGGTTGTACGGGGAGCACTGGAAGCTGCCCGGGAGCAGGCAGTAGAGGTAGTGCTGGTAGGCAAACGGAGCGCCATTGAACCAGAGCTGGAAAAGCATCGCGCTGATCTCGCTATTGTCGATGCCAGTGAGGTGATCGGATTTGACGAGCACCCCGTTCAGGCGGTGAGCGCTAAGCAGGATTCATCTATCGTGGTGGGCATAAACCTCCTTAAGAAAGGCGATGCCTCCGCCTTTGTATCGGCAGGCAATACCGGGGCGGTGATGGCCGCCGCCACATTTATCCTTAAGCGTATCGAAGGTATTAATCGCCCGGCCCTAGGCTTCCTCTTTATCCTCCCCTGGCATTCCGCACTCCTCATCGATATGGGGGCCAATGCCGATTGCAAACCGAGCCAGCTAGTTCAATTTGCACAGATGGGCAGCATTTATATGGAAAAGATTTACGGACTAGAAAGCCCAAGGATTGGGCTCGTCTCTAACGGGGAGGAAGAAATCAAGGGTAACCTGCTCGTGCGCGAGACCCACCAGTTATTGAAGAATACCAATCTGAACTTTGTAGGCAATGTAGAGGGAAACGATATTACGCGCAATGTCGCAGATGTTTTCGTCACCGACGGTTTCACCGGCAATGTGATGCTTAAGACGGGCGAGGGGATCGGGGAGATGGTTGTTCTATCGCTGCACCAAGCACTCGCACGAGTACCCTTGTTAAGGATGATCGTAGAGCGTAGCATTCGCGGTGCGATCCGTGCTTTGGACTACGCTGAACACGGCGGGGCACCCCTCCTCGGGGTAAACGGGAACGTGATCATCGCTCACGGGCACAGCGAGGCCAAGGCAATAAAGAGCGCCATCTTCATTGCTAAAAAAGCGGTGGAGCAGGATGTGGTGCAGGCAATTAGTACAGGGATTAGCTAAAAGGAAGGGGAATTATGGAAAAACCAGTGGACATTGATGATAAAACCTTTAATGAAAAGGTGCTTCAGGCAGAAACGCCGATGTTGGTAGATTTTTGGGCCCCATGGTGCGGCCCATGCCGGGCGGTGGCCCCTATATTGGAAGACCTGGCAGAGGAGTATAAAGGAAAGGTAGGCATAGCCCGGCTTAATGTCGATGAGGCCACCATAAGTGCCACCAAGTACGGAATTTCCGCGATCCCAACTATGCTCCTATTTAAGGATGGCAAGCCGGTAAGTCAGCTGGTGGGCTTTAAGCCCAAGGCCGAGTTAAAGAAGGCTTTGGACGAAATCCTCAGCTCCAATTAGCGTAATCAGGCGAAGTTAGCTATGGATAACACCTACGAAGTTATCATTATCGGGGGCGGGCCAGCGGGATTGAGCGCGGGGATTTATGCGTCCAGGGCAAGGTTGCACACTCTCCTTATTGAAAAAGGTATCTTTGGCGGGCAGATCACCAATGCCATGCATGTGGAGAACTACCCGGGTTTCCCCAATGGCATTTCAGGGTTCGACCTCGGCGAGCTCATGCACCAGCAGGCCACTAGATACGACCTGGAGACTAGAACTGCCGAAACAAGCGGGATCAAGCCGGGTGATAGCGACATTTTGATTAAAACCAACGAGGGCGACTTCACAGCGAAAGCGGTGATCGTCGCCGGAGGCGCCCAGTTTAATAAGCTCGGCGTGCCGGGCGAAACACTGCTAACGGGCAAAGGGGTCTCTTACTGTGCTACCTGCGACGGTCCATTCTTCAAGGAGCGTGTGGTGGCCGTGGTTGGTGGCGGGGATTCAGCGGTGGAGGAGGCGCTCCTGCTCACCCGATTTGCCTCTAAGGTGATCTTGATTCACCGCCGTGCTCAGCTTCGCGCCTCAAGGATACTCCAGGAGAGGGCCTTCGCCAATGAAAAAATTGCATTCATATGGGATACAGTGGTAGAGGAAATACAAGGCGATGAGCAGGTCACCGGTCTTAGCATACGCCATGTAAAAACGGATAAGAGGTCGGCCTTGGAGGCATCAGCGGTCTTTATCTATGTGGGACAAAGCCCTCAAACCGGTTACCTGAAGGGGATAATTCCTCTGGATGATGAGGGACGCATTATCACAAACGAGCGTATGGAATCGGGGGAAAGAGGTATATTTGCCGCAGGCGATATCCGAAAAAACTCTTCGAGACAAGCCATCACTGCCGCAGGTGACGGGGCTACCGCAGCCATTTCCGCAGAAAAATTTCTTATCGAACAACAATAACTCTTAAATTGCTAGTCCTCTATTCCTAGCTCCTTAATATAATCGATTGCATCCTGCACCGTCTTTATCCCCTCCGCATCCTCATCCGGTATTCGTACCTGTTTGCTGTCATCACTGAACTCCTCCTCCATAGCCATTATCAGCTCCACCAGGTCCAGGGAGTCAGCATTTAAATCATCGATAAAGGAGATGCCCGGTTCCACCTGCTTCTCCTCGACGCCTAACTGCTCAATTATTATTTTTTTTAACCTTTCGTAGACAGTAGCCATCTCTTCACCCCCTTTCTCTACTCAAACCGGCACTAACAGTGCCTAAAACCCCGTTAATGAATTTCGGGGAGTTTTCGCTGCCAAAGGTCTTTGCTAGCTCTACAGCTTCATTTATGGCTGCCTTAACCGGCACCTTATTATTTAACAATATCTCGAAAATGGCAAGCCTCAGTATGTTCCTGTCTATAGTCGCAAGCTGTGCTACCGGCCAGGCAGGGGCATGGGTTTGAATAATATTATCGATCCTATCCTTGTTTGTCAGCACGCCACCGACAAGCTCCCGGGCGAAATCTGACACTTCTTCAGGCAGCGTGACCTCCGCCACTAACCGATCCACGGTCTCCTCAGCATCATGGCCTACGGAGTCCACCTCAAACAGCGCCTGTAGCGCGATAACCCTCGCCTTTCTCCTCATCCCCATTTTGGCCCCAATTAACCCGCTCACCTACTCCCTGAATATAGGCATGGACCACCGACTATACTACAACATTTGGAAACTTTCCTGCGGGCAAGCTCATGTCGATTTCAGTCTAGCAGACAAGCTTAAAAGCAGTCTAGATGCTCATTACCTTTACCGAGCTTGCATCCTCGACATTTAGAATCTGCGCTTCATGATTAATCCTTTTAATCAAGCCGCGCAACACCTGTCCGGGACCGATCTCAACAAAGGTTGAAACTCCCGCGTCCACCATATACTCGACGCTCTTCTGCCATTGTACACAGCTTGAGAGCTGCTGAAGAAGCTCATCTTTTATTTCAGTGGTGGTGGTCACTGGCTGAGCAGTGCTGTTTACCACAATGGGTACGTTGGGATCAGAGAAGTTAAGCTGAGATATCGCCTCAGCCATTCCCCCAATGGCGGGCTGCATCAAGGAGCAATGGAAGGCACCACTTACCTTAAGTCGTGTAACGTACTTCGCCCCCATAGCCCTAGCCAGGTCCATAGCCCGAGCCAACGTCTCTCTGGACCCGCCGATCACGATCTGAGTCGGGGAGTTGAGGTTGGAAATCTGAGCCCCAGTCTCCTGACATATCTCTTCTACAGATAACTCATCAAGGCCGATTATCGCCGCCATGCCACCCGGGATCCTCTCTCCCGCCTCCTGCATCAACATCCCCCTTTGCCTGGTGAGCTGAACTGCTTCTGTAAAATCGAGTACCTCAGCCGCTACCAGTGCGGTATATTCCCCAAGACTATGCCCCGCCACAAATGCGGGGGGAATAAGCCCGCCAGTAATATTGGCAGCGGATTTCAAACACGCAACGCTTGTAGTGAGGATTGCCGGCTGGGCGTTAACTGTTTGCGCCAGCTCTTCCTCAGGCCCCTCAAAGCAAAGTCGAGAAAGAGAAAATCCCAGCGCATCGTCTGCCTCCTCAAAGATTTCCCTGGCCGGAATGAAGGCATCATATAGGTCACGACCCATCCCTACCCACTGCGAGCCCTGTCCCGGGAAGACATATGCCAAATTTGCTTCTCGATCAGCCAATACTCACTCCCAAATATACGGTGCGCATTCTCCTCGCTTCATTATGCCTTCTTCTTTGCCTTGACTTCAATTACTTCCCGCCCCAAGTAGCTGCCGCAGGTAAGACAAACATGATGTGTCAATTTTGCGCTGTGGCACTGAGGGCAGTAGTCAATGGCGGGCAAACGCAACGCCAGATGCGAACGTCTCTTTCCCTGACGTGCCTTGGCTGTCCTTTTTTTTGGTAATGCCATTCTTTCGTCCTAGACCATCCTATATATTAAAATTTTACCTTCACTTTTCCCATTTCAACAGGGGGGCGAACCGGGAGTCAACGTCGCTGGGAGAGCAATTACACGTGCCAAGATTAAGATTGTAACCACAACCAGGGCATAGCCCGGCGCAATCCTCACGGCAAAGAGGCTTCATTGGTTGCTCTAAAAGGGAATATTGGCGTACCGCCTCATTTAGGTCGATTTCCTGGCCCTCACTTATGGTGAAAGCGCCCTCCTCTGCTTTCGCCAAATACTCGTCCTTAATCCTCAGGGTCAACGGCTGCTCAACGGAACTGAGGCATCTGCTGCAAGATGTCTTTAGCATTATATTAAGGGCACCGCTAACAAATATGCCGCGATCCGTACGAACCAGGTCTACCTCCCCAAAGATTGGAGAGTCGCCACCCTCATTAATACTATAATGCCGGCTAGAACCCGCGGGCTCCTTAACCTGCTGCGAGACATCGATTATCATGGTTCCGTATGAATTTGGATATTATAGTTATTAGATTGACACTTGTCAAGTACCTGTTGAACTATTGTTGCAAACTACCACACCTTATGCTAACATATGGTGTTGCTATTTGGCAAACAGGATTGAGGAAGGTAAAATGCCTAAAATATATTTCATCGATGTAACCAATCGCGATGCGGTCCAGGCCTCACGAATTATGATGTCAAAGCTGCAAAAGACCATGCTTAATTTTTACCTTGGCGAGATGGGTCTGCATCAATCGGAGTTCGGCTTCCCTACAGTTAAGCACGAGCTCAACTATATTCAGGGGAATCTAGCGCTAAAGAAGCAGGGGATCTTCGCTGAGCTGATACTGGAAGGTTGGTGCCGCGCTATCGTTGGGGATGTGAAGGACTCGTTAGCCTCAGGGGTTCGCGACCTCAATATCTCCATTTCTACGTCGGATCAAATGATCGTTCATAAGTTCCGCGGCAAGCTGGACCGAGATGCGGTTATTCGTGAGATGACAGAGGCGGCTAGCTACGCTAAAACTAATGGAGTTAATACACTGGGGGTAAATGCGGAGGACGCCTCCCGCACCGATATGGGCTACCTCACCGAGTTCGCCCAGGCAGCTAAGAAGGCCGGGGCCGACCGAATAAGGTACTGCGATACGCTAGGCTACGATACCCCAATGAGAATCTATGATCGTATAAAGGAACTGGCGGAGGCGGTGAAGATCCCTATTGAACTCCACTGCCACAATGACCTGGGCATGGCAGTAGCCAATTCCGTTGCCGGAGCCAAAGGGGCGCTCGATGGTGGCGTCGACACCTATATCAATACCTCGGTGAACGGGGTTGGCGAGCGTGCCGGGCAGACAGACCTTGTAAGCTGCATCCTGGCTCTCAAATTCGGCCGCGGTATGCAAGACTATGAGATCGCTGACCAATTTGACCTCACGATGGCCGACAAGCTAAGCAGGTATGTTTCTCTTGCATTCAGCATTCCTATCCCCATTAATCAGCCCGGGGTAGGGGCCAACATCTTCGCTCATGAAGCCGGCATCCACGCCGACGGCGCCCTGAAGGACCGCCGTAATTACGAGCTTTTCGATTACGAGATCCTTGGGCGGGGCGAGGATGAACGAATTCCCACAGGCCGTGTAATCACCACAGGGGAGTTTGGAGGTATTGCCGGGTTCCGCTACGTCTACCAGGAGATCGGCATCACCCTGCCTGACGATGCTAGCGCTAAACCTATACTGGATCTGGTACAGTTCGCCAGCGCCCATAACCAGCTACCGCTCACCGACGATGAGCTCGTCTTTATCGCCAGCCACCCCGAAGAGGTGCGAAAAATCCTTACCTTAGCTCCCTAAAAAAAGTAGCCACTCAGGAATAAGAAGGTCGCGAAACAACGGCCTTCTTTACAATAAGGAGCTAATAGAAGGTCGCAGGAAAGCACAAGGAAGCCGCCTTCTACTAAATATTTTCTGGAATCAATTCCAAGCTATTCCCTCGAAGACCACCCTCATAATTGAATCCCCACATTCACTCAAAGTAGACTTGATAAGTTTTTAAAATTGGGTACAATATAGTCCATCACCCATAAAGGAGGGCTGTCTTGGAGTATTTCCTAACTGAACAGCAAAAGCTCATTAAAGGCCTGGCTCGAAGGATCGCCGAGGAAAGGATATTACCCGTTCGGGCAGAGCTGGACGAGAAGGAGGAGTTTCCCTGGGCAATCGTAAAAGACATAGCAGATTCCGATCTGTTTAGAATCTTCATACCGGAGCAATATGAGGGTTTGGGAGAAGGCCTATTCGCCCTGTGCATAGCCACTGAGGAGCTTAGTCGAGCCTGCTGCGGTGTCGCCCTTACGTATGCTACAGACGCCCTGGGAACCATACCCTTACTGCTTTACGGAACTGACGAACAGAAACAGAAGTACCTACCCATTATAGCTGCTGGAACGAAGCTCACCGCCTTCGGCCTAACCGAGTCCGGGGCAGGCAGCGACGCCAGCGCTATGAAGACAACCGCGACCCTCGACGGAGATGACTATATCCTTAACGGTTCAAAACAGTTCATCACCAACGGCGGTGAAGCTGAGCTCTACACAATCATCGCGATGACCGACCCATCAAGAGGAACTCGTGGCGCCAGCGCCTTTATAGTGGAGAAAGGAATGCCCGGGTTTACCTTTGGCAAAAAGGAGCAAAAGATGGGGATCCGCGCCTCCGCCACCAGTGAGCTTGTTTTTCATAACTGCCGGGTGCCCAGGGATAATCTGGTTGGCAAAGAGGGACTGGGATTTGTCGTAACCATGAAGACCCTGGACGTATCCCGCCCCGCTGTCGGTGCGCTATCAGTTGGACTCGCCCAGGGAGCACTGGAAGCAGCGGTGGCTTATGCCCGTGAGCGGAAGCAGTTCGGGCACCCGATCTCCGCCTTACAGGCCATTCAGCACATGCTGGCCAACATGGCTATGGAACTGGAAGCAGCAAGAGCCCTGGTCTATGCTGCAGCTAGAACCATCGATAGCGGAGCCAAGGACTTCACCGAGGAAGGGGCCATGGCCAAGGTCTTCGCTACCGACATGGCAATGAAGGTAACCACCGACGCAGTGCAGGTCTTCGGCGGCGTGGGCTATATGCGCGACTACCCTGTGGAGAAAATGATGCGTGATGCCAAGATCAACCAGATATATGAAGGAACCAATCAGGTGCTGAGAAACGTCATCGCCCTCCAGCTGCTAAAACGGAAAGCACTACGTGAATGAACATAGTAGTCTGCATAAAGCAGGTGCCCGGCACAACCGAGATCAAGATAGACCCCGATACCAATACACTTGTCCGCGAGGGAATACCAGGCATCATCAATCCCTTCGATTGTTACGCCCTTGAAGAAGCTGTCCGTCTCAGGGAAAGGTGCGGCGGCAAGGTCACTGTTATAAGCATGGGGCCTCCCCAGGCAGAGGAAGCATTACGGGAGGCGATCTCCCTGGGCGCCGACGAGGCAATCCTGATAAGCGACCGCGCGTTCGCCGGCTCCGATACATGGGCGACGTCCTATGTTCTATCCCGTGCAATAGCAAAGATAGCGGACTATGATGTCATAATCTGCGGACGGCAGACGCTGGATGGGGATACCGGCCAGGTAGGCCCCGAGCTCTCCGAGATGCTGAGGATACCATTTGTGGCCTATGTAAGCAAAGTGGAGGAGATCAAGGATGACTATATGAGGGTTCAGCGGATGGTCGAGGAGGGCTACGAAACCATCGAGATGAACCTGCCCGCAGTTATTACTGTAGTAAAAGAGATCAACATACCCCGCCTGCCATCGCTGCGCGGGTCGATGAAGTCCAAGACAGCCGAGATACCGGTATGGTCGGCCGAAGACATTGGAGTTGAGGGGGAAAAGGCCGGCATTGCTGGCTCACCCACCAGAGTGGTCAAGATCTTCTTCCCCAAAAGAGAGCAAAAGAGCGAGATAATGCAGGGAAATCTGGAAGAGCAGATAGACCAGCTAGTGCAGAAATTGGAGAAGATAGTTTAGGGTATGTCAAAGAATACGCAATATAATGATGTTATGCGCATCTCACCTCAGTATAGCGTCTGCGATTGGAAGGCTCTGACCTTCTCAAATGAGGAGGATTGGCAAAAAGCAATAGTCATCTTTGAGGATCGCATTCGTGGCCGATTTTTAAAGTTCATCGACCTTATCAAAGACGACAACTTCTCTGGATTTGCAGTGCTCGCGTTGGATTGCCTCCTTATCGAAACGCTTCAACAATTCCGCGAGGGAGAAGAGGAGACCCCGTCCGGTAAGGCACGAAAATACTTTGTTCGCTTCTTGACCAAAACTTCGTTCCGTGAGTTCTTGACTGAAGACACAGCTGGTAAATTCTACGATCAAATCCGCTGTGGTATTCTGCACCAGGCGGAGGTCAAAAAGAATTCGCTTGTGCGTATTAGCCAAAATGAGCCATTGGTTAAATTGACCGAAGACGGTGAAGGGGTCGTCGTTAACCGAAAGTCGTTTCATGAACATTTAGTCAAGGTGTTTGAGGAATATTTGTCTTGTCTTCGAGACCCTTCAAATAAAGATCAGCGCTACAAATTCAAGAAGAAAATGGATTGCATTTGTCGAGGCTAGTTAGGCGATTGACCAAGGCCAAGCTATGTGTCTCATCACTTAT
>PVMK01142214.1_pt1 | contig 16114 bp, 19 predicted proteins | sample 1853481 | NCBI WGS metagenome assembly PVMK01 (sample SAMN08533507, study PRJNA380276) | Marine sediment metagenome, whole genome shotgun sequencing project.
TGCCGCGGTCCACGGTCTTACACATGTCGTAAATGGTCAGGGCGGCCACTGAAACAGCCGTCAGCGCCTCCATTGCCACACCGGATACCCCTGTGTCACCTTCTGATGTTGAACTCGGTAGAAGTCAGCTTCCATATCGATTCGCAGGCCAGCACAGTCACTATCGAGAGTTGCTGTAAGGTCTCGGGTAAAACCGGTGTGGAAATGGAGGCGCTGACGGCTGTTTCAGTGGCCGCCCTGACCATTTACGACATGTGTAAGGCCGTGGACCGCGGCATGGAAATTTCCAACATAGGCCTGCTGCAGAAAGAGGGTGGCAAATCCGGCCTGTGGCGGCGTCACGTGGAGGGAGCGCCTTAATGTTGAAGGTGCTGTTTTTCGCCAGGATCAAGGAGCAGTTGGACTGTGGCCTCCTGGAGCTGGAGTGGCGGGACGCTGTGGTAGACCTGGATACTCTGCAGGAGCAGCTGTGCGTTGAACACGGGGACAAGTGGCGAGAGGTGCTGGGTCAGGACAACATGATTCGCGCGATCAACCAGACGGTGGCGGATGGCAACAGCCCGCTGCAAGACGGCGATGAAGTGGCCTTCTTTCCCCCGGTGACCGGAGGCTGAGATGGCGACTACGCTATCAATGATGGCAGTCAGTGTGCAGGAAGCTGATTTTGATGTGGCCGAACTGCAGGAGGCGTTGCTGGCTGGTGCGCAGCAAGAGGGCGCTGTCGCCGCTTTCACTGGCTACGTGCGACGCTCCAACGAGCAGCGCCAGGTAGATTCGATGGAGTTGGAGCACTACCCGGGCATGACTGAAAACAGCATTACCGACATCCTGCAGCAGGCGGCCGATCGCTGGCCGCTGTTCGCAGCCTCAGTGGTACACAGGGTGGGTAAACTGGCTCCTGGTGACCGGATTGTCTGGGTCGGTGTATCATCCTCCCATCGGGAGGCCGCCTTCAATGCCTGTGAATTTATTATGGATTACCTGAAGACCCGGGCGCCATTCTGGAAAAAGGAACTGGGCCCGGATGGTGGGCACTGGGTATCCGCCCGGGAGGCCGATACCAGCAGGGCCACGCGTTGGCACGACGGCTCTGGCAAATAGCCTGAATGGGGGATGCGCCAAAAACCCGCCTGAGGCTCAATGGCGCCGCCCCTTGACAGATAACAGGCGGCGCAAGGAGATAGAGAATGAGTTTTGATGGTCTGGAACTGAGAAATGCCCTGGGGCGCTTTGCTACCGGAGTGTGTGTCATCAGCACGGTGACGGAAAGCGGCCAGGCGGTGGGTATGACGGCCAACTCTTTCTCGTCGGTGTCCTTGGATCCGCCCCTGGTGTTGTGGAGTTTGCAGAATAACTCCGATGTGTATGGTGTGTTTTCCAGCCCGCGTTTTTTCGCCGTCAATATCCTGGCCCGAGAGCACGAGTCCCACTCCAGTCAATATGCGAAGAAGGGGGAGCACGAGCTGGATGCGGCGCACTACCGCCTCGGTCAACACGGTTCACCCCTGATGCACGATGCCCTGGTAAGCTTTGAATGTGAACTGGAAACGACCCACGAGGGCGGCGACCACCTCATCATTGTGGGGCGCGTCAGGGAGCTGCATGAACGCCATGATGGCGAGCCACTGCTGTTTTTCAGTGGCGGCTATCACCGGCTGCATAGTGCCCCGGCACCTGATAAGCCCTGATCAGGCGCCTTTGGGGCACTGCCTGCGTCGATGACACCACACTACTTTCAACTGCGTCGGGCTATTCTATTACCCGCCTGAGGCCTTATACTGACCTGCTTCTATTGTTGATGGCCTGGCTTTCATGAAATTTTGCACCAGTTGCGGTAACACGGTCATCCTGCAGATCCCGGCGGGAGATGACCGCGAGCGTTTTGTCTGCAGCACCTGCGAGGTGATTCACTATATCAATCCCCGGATCATTGTCGGCTGCGTGCCGGTCTACGAGGGCCGGGTGTTGTTGTGTAAGCGGGCGATTGAGCCGCGCAAGAACTACTGGACCCTGCCCGCGGGGTTTATGGAAAATGGTGAGACCACCGGGCAGGGTGCGGCCCGCGAGACCTGGGAGGAGGCCCGGGCGCGGGTCAGCAACCTGGATTTGTACCGCGTGTTCGATGTGCCCTATATCAGCCAGGTTTATATGTTTTATCGCTGTGACCTGGACCACGGAGAATACGGGGTTGGGCCGGAGAGCCTGGAAACCAACTTGTATGAAGAGCAGGATATCCCCTGGGACGACATCGCGTTTCCGGTAGTTTATGAAACGCTTAAGGAATATTTCGCGGATGCGGAGGCCGGGCATTTCCCGGTGCGTATCTCTGCGATAGAGCGCGGTTCCTGGCGCAGGTAATTTCACTTTCGAGAAGGACTACTCAGTATGGCATCTCCAAAAATCGGCAACATGGCCCCGGCCTTCACTCTACTGGACCAGGACGGTAACAAGGTCAGTCTCCGGCAGTTCAGGGGTGAGAAAAAACGTGGCGTTGTATTTCTATCCCAAGGCGATGACCCCGGGTTGTACCGTGCAGGCCTGCGGCATTCGAGACAGTAAAAAAGCACTGGCGAAACTCGATACAGTGGTGTTGGGCGTCAGTCCGGACCCGGTGGCCAGGTTGGGCCGGTTCATCGAGAAGCAGGATCTGAATTTTACCCTGCTGTCCGATGAGGATCATGCCGTAACGGATAAATACGGCGCCTGGGGACTGAAGAAATTTATGGGCCGCGAATTCATGGGCGTACTGCGCTCCACCTTCATCATCGGTAAAGACGGGCGACTCAAGCATGTGATGGCCAAGGTAAAAACCAAGACACATCACGATGATGTGATGGCGCTGATTGTGGAGCTGGGACTTTAAAGTCCGCCCGCTATGCTGAAATATCTGTTTGATGACGTCCCGGAACCAGGCCAGGTGCGGGAGATTGTTCCGGGCGTGTTGTGGCTGCGTATGCCACTGCCCATGGCCCTGGATCACATTAACCTGTACCTGCTGGAAGACCACGACGGGTGGTGGATTGTCGATACAGGCATCGCCATCGGCCCCACCGAAGAATTGTGGGAGCAGGTATTTGACCGGCATTTAGAGGGGAAGCCGGTAAAAGCGGTCATTTCCACGCATTTTCACCCGGACCACACCGGCATGGCGGGCTGGTTGTGTGAGAAGTGGCGTGTGCCGTTTTACATGACCCGGCTGGAGTACCTCAGCGGCCTGTCGTTCAGCAGAATGCAGCGGGACGACTTCAGCTGGAGCTCCGAGCAGTTCCTGCGGCGCTCCGGCTACAGCTCGCTGCAGATAGATGTGGCGCGGGAACACTTTGGCGGTTTTGGCCCTTACATAAAGCCCATGCCCATGGCCTATCGGCGCCTGGTCGACGGCGACGCCCTGACCATCAATGATAACCGTTGGCGGGTGGTGGTAGGCAGCGGCCATTCACCGGAACACGCCTGTCTGTACTGCGGCGCCCTGAATATCCTCATCTCCGGAGATCAGGTCATCCCCAGAATCACTTCTAACATCAGTGTGATGGGTGGCGAACCCGAGGCCAACCCCCTCAAGGCGTGGTTCAATTCCCTGGAGCAGTTTCTGGGGGCGTTGCCGGCGGATGCGCTGGTACTGCCGGCTCACAACACACCTTTTTACGGTTTACATGAGCGGCTGCGGTTTTTGATAGAGCACCATGAGGACCATCTCCTGGCGCTGGAGGAGGCCTGCGTGACGGGCTCGCCCACGGCGATGAATCTCTTGCCGGTGCTGTTCAAGCGGGAGCTGGATGAAAGCCAGATCGGCCTGGCGGTGGGGGAGTGCATCGCACATCTCAATTACCTCCATCAGCGCGGGCAACTGGAGCGGAATGTGGACGAACAGGGACAATACTGCTATCAATCGGTGGATGACACGCTGGGTATGCGCTTGCGCAAGCATCACCATGAGGCTGAGGAACAGCCGCCGTTACAAGTTTAATTGTCTTTATAAACAATTAGCTAAAGATTAAATCTAAGGTAAAAACTATGAGTGACGACTGTATTTTCTGCCAGATACTCAACGCACAGGCGCCCTGTTATGCTGTTCACGAAACCCGTTATACCAAAACTTTCCTGGATATCTTTCCGGCAGCGCCCGGCCACTGCCATATCGTGACCAAGGACCACTACCGGGACATATTTGAAGCCACGCCGGAGGCCATCAGCATGGTGGGGCACGTTTCCACGCTTATTGCCCACACGGTCAAAGATGAGCTGCAATGTGAAGGTGTTGGCGTCTTCCAGTTGAATGGGGCGGCAGCGGGGCAGACCGTGTTCCACTATCACATGCATGTCATCCCAAGGAATACCGGTGAAGAGCTCAGCATTCACTCACGCGCACCGGGGGATCCCGCCGAGTTGGAGGCTATGGCTGCGCGACTGAGCGCGCGGGCCTACTCCATGCGCGAGGACGATTAGTTTAGTAGCCAGCCCAGTCGGGGGAATTCTCTATGCCAATGCCCAGTGATATCGGTGTTATTGACCTGATGCTCGCCGTACCCGGAGACGACAGCAGTCACTTCTACGAGTGGATCAAACCCATGCTTATGGATAAAGAAAGCCATGAGATGTTCAAGATGCCGGCTCAATACATGTTCAAGGATATTCCTGATACCGGCCTGCAGGAAGACTATATCGCCTACACCCTGGAGCAGATGGACAAGCATGGCATAGAGCGCGCCATGATCGGGGTCGGCAAGTTCGGTGACGTGCACGCCAATGCACTGCGCCGGCACCCGGACCGTTTTTTCGGCTGTTATGAAGCCAATCCCAATAATGGTATGGACGAAGTGCGCACCATTGTCGCCATGCACGAGGAGTTTGGCATCAAGGCGGTCACCGGTTCTCCCGCCATGATTTGCCCACCGGTACCGGTCAACGATAAAAAGTGGTACCCCATTTACGCCAAGCTGGTGGAGCTGGATATCCCCTTCTGTCCCTGCATGGGTGTGCCCGGCCCGCGGGTGCCGATGGGGCCGCAGAAGGTCGAGTTACTCGATGAGGTGTTGTGGTTCTTCCCTGAATTGCGCGTGGTCACCCGCCACGGCTGTGAACCCTGGACCGATTTGGCCTGCAAAATGATGCTCAAGTACCCGAACCTGCACTATATGACCAGTGCATTCGCCCCCAAACATTATCCGAAGGATATCGTTGAGTTCGCTAACAAGCGCGGCTCCAGGCAGGTAATGTACGCAGGTTACTTCCCCATGGGACTGTCCCTGGATCGTATTTTCAGCGAAATGCCCGACGTGCCTTTTCGCGACGAGGTCTGGCCCGGGTTCCTGCGGGAAAACGCCATTCGCGTGTTTAAACTGGACGAGTAGACCAGTACTCGCAATCAGAGATAAGGAGACAGTTGTGCTTTCCCAACAAGAGCTTTCAGATCGTTTTGAGATCCAGGATCTGGTTTTCCACTATGCACATCTTATCGATAGCAGACAGCTCGACCAGCTGCGCGATACGGTATTTACAGCGGATGCCCACATCGACTACAGCGCCTTTGGCGGCAGTGTCGGCAGCCTGGATGAGACGATTGAGTTTCTCAATGCGGCGCTTACCCATGAACTGTTTCCCAATACCCAGCACTTCAACGCCAATGTGCAGGTGGAGCTGGATGGGGATAGGGCAAAAGGACGTGTGATGTGTTTTAATCCCATGGAAATGGCAATGCCCGACGGGGGCACCCAGACCTACTTCCTGGGACTGTGGTACGTGGACGAGTATCGCCGCACGGCCGATGGCTGGCGGATTTGTCGCAGGGAGGAGGAGAAGAGCTGGGTTTTCAACGCCCCGATTCATGAACCTCTAACGCTAAAACCGCAAGGAACCCACATGATCGAGCTATATACCGCCGCCACCCCCAATGGCTACAAAGCTTCCATTGCCCTGGAGGAAATGGAAATCCCCTATAACCTCCATGCACTCAGTTTGACCGAGCAGGACCAGAAGGACCCGGAGTTCCTCAGGGTCTGTCCCAACGGGCGTATCCCGGCCATTGTGGATACGGACGCGGGAAATTTTGCCGTGTTCGAGTCCGGTGCGGTGATGATTTACCTGGCGGAGAAATGCGGCAAATTCCTGCCCACTGACGTAAAGGGCCGCTCCCGGGTGATCCAGTGGCTGATGTTCCAGATGGGCGGAATAGGGCCCATGATGGGGCAGGCCAATGTATTCTTCCGTTACTTTCCGGAAAAAATCCAGCCCGCTATCGACCGCTACCAGGCCGAGGGTCGGCGCCTGTTTGAGGTGCTGGACACTCATCTGGCAGACAGTGAATTCCTGGCCGGCGACTACAGCATCGCCGATATGGCCAACTGGGCCTGGGTGCGCACCCACAGTTGGTCGGGGATCTCGGTGGAAGGACTGGACAATCTATATCGCTGGATGGGTGTCATCAGGGAGCGCCCAGGCGCGCAACGCGGGGTCAAGGTGCCGGTGGATATCGCCGAACTGATGGATGCCAAACGCCAGGAGGACGCCGAGGAATTTGCCAAAAATGCCCGCAATATGGTGCTTGGCGCTCAACCTGACGGCGATTGAGTGCCGCGGGTGCTCGCTCCGGCTCAGCCCCGCTGCGGATCCACCCAGGATTCGGGCAAGTAATCCAGTTCCAGTTTGTGCACGGCATCGCGCAGGCTTGCCTCCAGTGTTTCAAGTTCGGGCATGCCGCCGAGCTTGATAGCGTAGTGTGCTCGCACCTCATCGACGACTTCCAGGCTGTCGGTGACCATCTGCACACCGCGAGCGGTCAGCCTGATCTCCTTGGCCCGTTTGTCATCGCTGTCCACGTCCCGGGCCACATAACCCATACGCTCCAGTTCCTTGAGCATTTTCCCCATCGCCTGCTGGGTCACCTGGGCGCGTTCCGCCAATTCAGTCACACGTACCGCCCCGAGGCCGAGATTGGCGAAGACGGCGCTGTGGGAAGGGCGGATGTCGGGGTAGCCGCGTGCGGCCAGTGCCTGCCAGATGCGTCGTTCGAAGTCCCGGGAAAACTCCCGCAACAGGCGAGACAGGTTGTTGGACAGCAGGTAGGCGATATTCCGGTTTGTCTCAGCTATCGTTTTTTTCACGAGATTCTCCGTCCGACTGTCGGGAAATAAATCCTTGTCGCCCAATTATAGACGAGTAGCGTGAAAATACCTGTGTTCCGCTGCTTCCGGGAGTTTTTTGCCTTGATCAGTTAAAACCCCATGCCTTCGCAAGGCAAAAAACTCCCGAAAGCAGCTACCTGCGACAGTATTTGATAGGTTTGAGTACCGTGCAGCGGGATTTATCGCACTAATTTGAACCGTCCCTCAGCCTTCCGTTACACTGCGTTGCTTTAAATCAGACCGGATGAGGGCCATGGCCAAGATAATCACCTGCAATACCAACGGTATCCGCGCGGCGGCGCGCAAGGGCTTTTTCGACTGGCTACATAAGGAACAGGCCGATGTGGTGTGCATCCAGGAGACCAAGGCCCAGGAGGAGCAGTTGAGCGACCCGGTATTCTCCCCCGATGGCTACCATTGTTATTACAATGACGCGATCAAAAAGGGTTACAGTGGCACGGCCCTGTACAGCAAGGTCAAGCCGCAGCGGGTAATCACCAGCCTGGGTTGGGATCCGGCGGATTCCGAAGGTCGTTACCTGCAGGCGGATTACAAGGGATTGAGCGTGATCTCCCTGTATATGCCCTCGGGCTCCAGCAGTGAGGAAGTGCTGCAGAAGAAGCTGCGTTTTATGGATATTTTTATGGAGCACCTGCGTACTCTACGGCGCAAGCGGCGGGAATTCATAATCTGCGCCGACTGGAATATCTGTCATCAGCAGATTGACCTGAAAAACTGGCGCAGCAACCAGAAAAACTCCGGTTTCCTGCCCGAGGAGCGGGCCTGGCTGGACGTGTTGTACGACGAGGTGGGGTACGTCGATTCCTTTCGCCTGGTGAACACCGAGGCGGAGCAATATACCTGGTGGTCCAACCGGGGGCAGGCCTGGGCCAAAAATGTGGGATGGCGCCTGGACTACCAGGTCATTTCACCAAAGCTGGTGGACAAGGTAAGGGGCGCCGATATTTATAAGGATGAGCGCTTTTCGGACCATGCGCCGCAGATTATGGAATACGACCTCGACATCAGCACCTGAAACCCTGTAAATTGGCCGACGTTTTCAACGCTCCCACTGGAGCCCCTACACAGGAAATAATTGATGAGTTTGTTTATTGCCAGCGCACACGCCCAGGAGGCCGGACAGGCCGCCCCGGGCGGAGAGATGTTCCAGATACTGTTCCTGGTGGGACTGTTCGTCCTGTTTTACTTCATCGCCATCCGGCCCCAGCGCAAGCGCCAGAAAGAGCACAAAGAAATGGTGTCCGCCCTGAGCAAGGGTGACGAGGTGGTGACCAGCTCCGGTATCCTGGGCAAAGTCACGTCTATGGATGATAACTATATGGTGCTGAACGTCGCCAACAACGTCGAGATGAAATTCCAGCGTGTGCATGTTCACGCTGTCCTGCCCAAGGGCACTCTCAAGTCTATTGGCTAGAATACGACATGACGCTGGCCTACCCCCGCAAGATCGACCTGGCCCGCACACCGACACCACTGCAATACCTTGAACGCGCCTCCGCTAAATGGGGGTGCGGTCATCGCCTGTGGGTCAAACGGGACGACCTGACTGGCAGTACCCTCAGTGGCAATAAAGTCCGCAAACTCGAGTTTATCGCGGCGCATGCCATCGATAACGGCTATGACACGCTCATTACCTGCGGTGGCCTGCAGAGTAACCACTGTCGTGCCACGGCTTTTGTCGGTGCCCAGTTGGGACTGTCTGTACACCTGATACTGCGCGGCGAAGAACCCCCCTCGCGCGACGGCAACCTGTTGCTGGATCACCTGGCGGGAGCGACCGTGAGTTGCTACCCAACCGGGCAGTATGTCAGTGAGATCGACGATCTGTTCAGCCAATGGCAGGCACGCTACGCTGACCAGGGCAGTAAAGCCCTGGCGATACCCACCGGCGGTAGCGATGGTATTGGCGTCTGGGGTTATATCGCCGCCTGCGAAGAGCTGGTTGAGGATTTCCAAACGGCGACTATCGAGCAGGCCCATATTGTGACCGCCACCGGGTCGGGCGGTACCCAGACGGGATTGACCCTGGGCGCGGCCTTGCACCAGCTGCCGGCCACCGTGTGGGGGGTGAACGTGTGTGACGACGAGCAGTACTTCCTGGACAAGGTCGCCAGTGATGTCGCCGACTGGATTGCGCGCTACCCGGATGTGCCACGGGTAGATGTGCAGCCCCGTGTGCTGGATGGCTATGTCGGTGAGGGTTACGGCATTGCCGACGATGCGGTCTTTGCTCTTATTGCCGAGCTGAGTCGGCTGGAGGGCCTGGTGCTGGACCCCGTTTATACCGGCAAGGCCTTTGCCGGGATGCTGGCCGAGATCGCCGGCGGGCGTTTTGAGGGCTGCAGGGATATCGTCTTTGTTCATACCGGCGGCATTTTTGGCTTGTTTCCTCAACGGGACGGTTTCAACTGGTAAGATAATTCCCCGGCGTCAGGTCACTGCGCTGGGAATAACAAAAATAACTGACGGAATGTCCTATGACAGAGCTGATAACCGCTGTTAACGCCTGGGCCTGGGGTCCGCTAATGCTGGCGCTGTTGCTCGGCACGGGGTTATACCTGAGCGTGGGTCTGCGCTTTATGACAATCCGCAAGATTCCCGCGGGGTTTCGCCTGCTGTTGCAGGGTCGCAAGGGCAAGGGCGAGGGCGATATATCCCCCTTCAGCGCCCTGATGACCTCTTTGTCGGCAACTATAGGCACTGGCAATATCGCCGGGGTGGCGACCGCCATCGCACTGGGTGGGCCGGGTGCACTTTTCTGGATGTGGATGACCGCGCTGGTCGGCCTGGCCACCAAGTATGCCGAGGCGGTATTGGCGGTGCGCTTTCGCGAGCAGGATGACGAGGGCAACTACAGTGGCGGCCCCATGTACTACATCAAAAACGGCCTGCCCAAACACTGGCACTGGCTGGGTGTCGCTTTCGCGATCTTTGGCAGCCTGGCGGGTTTTGGTATTGCCAACACCGTGCAATCCAACTCAGTGTCCCAGGTGCTGCACGACTCCTTCTCCGTGCCACCACTGGCCACAGGCCTGGTGTTGATGGTGCTGGTGGGCGCTGTGATATTGGGCGGTATTAAACGCATCTCCAGTGTGGCCAGCTGGCTGGTGCCGATGATGGCGGTCAGCTATGTGCTGATGAGCCTGGTGGTCATTCTGGCGAACCTGGAGGCGGTGCCAGGAGCCTTCGTAACCATTATCGAGAGCGCTTTCAACCCCGTGGCGGCGACCGGGGGCTTTGCCGGGGCCACCGTCTGGGCCGCCCTGCGCTTTGGTGTGGCCCGCGGTATTTTTTCCAACGAGGCGGGGCTCGGTAGTGCGCCTATCGCCCATGCGGCGGCCCGTACCGACCAACCGGTGCAGCAGGGCATGATCGCCATGCTCGGCACCTTTATCGATACCCTCGTGGTATGCACCATGACCGGGTTGGTTATTGTCATCATGGACGTTTGGCCCAGTGGTGTCAGCGGCGCCAGCCTGACAACCATGGCCTTTGCCAACGGCTTTCCCGGTGGCCAGTACATCGTCACGCTGGGCCTGTGCCTGTTCGCCTTTACCACCATGATTGGCTGGTCCTTTTATGGTGAGCGCTGCGTGGTCTTCCTGTTTGGCACAAAAGCAATTGTGCCGTTCAGGGTGGCCTGGGTCATCGCTATTCCGGTGGGCACCGTGGTCGAGCTCAATATGGTGTGGTTGATCGCCGATACACTCAACGCCTTCATGGCGATCCCCAATCTCATCGCCCTGGTGCTGCTCGGTCCCCTGGTATTCAAAATTACCCGGGAATACTTCGAGAATATTTTCATAGGTCATTGATGGACAAACTTTATTCTGGATCAATAGCAACTTTCGGACAATGGCCTAGAATTAACACTGTTTGATCTTTTGATCATTCCACTGAATTGAACTGGAGGTGTACTGGTGAGTAATATTCTGAGCACAGTCGAAGAGTGCGTAGACAAAGCGATAGCCGCTGTTGGCAACGATCTGGTAGTGGCCGCGCCACTGGGGCTGGGCAAGCCCGTGCAATTGATGAATGCCTTTTATCAACGGGTGGCTGCCGATTCTTCGCTCTCCCTGCATTTTGTTACAGCGCTGTGTCTGGAGGTTCCCAAACCCGGCAGTCATATCGAGGCCAACCTGGCCGGGCCGATCATGGAGCGCCTGTTCGGGGATTATGAGGAATTGGCATTTCTTCAACCGTTTCGAGAGGGTAGTCTGCCGCACAACATCCAGGTCAGCGAGCTGTATTTCAAAGCCGGCTCGATGAAAAACCAACCCATCGCCCAGCAAAACTACATCTCCAGTAATTACACCCATATCGTGCGCGATATGTTCACCTCCGGCGTCAATGTGATGGTGCAAATGGTGGCGGCGCGGGAAACCCCCAAGGGGCTGACGCTCAGTCTGTCCAGTAACCCGGATATCACCCTGGAAATGATGGACGTGGAGCGCAACCCCGCCAAGCCCTTCCTGATACTGGCCCAGACGCATGACGACATGCCCTTTATGGAGCACGATGCCCAGGTGAGTCTGGATGCCTTCGACTGGGTGGTGCGCAACTCCCAGTACAACAAGACCCTGTTCGCTGTACCCAATGCGGCAATACCACTGCAGGATTACGCCACGGCCCTGCACGCCAGCAGCCTGATCCCGGATGGCGGCACCCTGCAGATTGGCATCGGTTCTCTCGGCGACGCGGTGGCCCATGCCTGTATCGTACGCCAGCAGCACAATGATGAATACAAGGCCATCATTGAGCAGTTGACACACCAGGCCACAGCATTGGCCGAAGACGGTGGCACCTTCGACGAGGGCCTGTACGTTTCCACTGAAATGTTTGTAAACGGCATGATGCACCTCATGGAGCAGGGTATCGTCAAGCGCAAGGTATACGACAACCTTATTCTGCAGCGCGGCCTAAACGACGGGCATATAGATCATCACGTGGATGATCGCTTGTACGATTATGGCCGGGAGCAGGGTCTTATCCCGGTTAGGCTGGACGGAAGTTCACTGCGCGAGTTGCAGTACTGGGGGATCGTTACCGACAATGTCGCCATAGACGCCGACACGCTCATTATCGACGGGCAATCAATGCCCAACGACCTGGATGACCCGGGCACACGCAGTGCGCTACTGCAAAGTGCCAGTGGTGCTGAGTTGCGTCATGGTCGAATTCTACACGGCGGGTTTTTCCTGGGCCCCAGGGACTTTTACGCCAAGTTGCGCGAATTGAGTGCGACGGATCAGGCGCAAATTTGCATGACCGGTGTGAGTCGCACCAACCAGTTATTGCTGGATTATCATTTGTACTGCGCCCAGCGCCAGAAAGCACGCTTCGTCAACACCGGAATGATCGTTTCCCTGAATGGGGCAGTGGCTTCCGACGCATTGGAAGACGGCACCGTAATCAGTGGGGTAGGGGGGCAATACAATTTCGTGGCAATGGCCCAGGATCTGCCGGGTGCCCACTCCGTGTTGTGTATTCGCAGTGTACGGGGGCAGGGCAAACAGTTGAAGTCCAATATTGTGCCGTTCTATGGGTACACCACCATTCCCAAGCACTTGCGCGATGTGATCGTTACTGAATACGGCGTAGCGGACCTGCGCGGACAAAGTGATGCGGAAATCGTCAAGCGCCTTGTCAATATCGCCGATTCGCGCTTTCAGGACAAGCTCGTGGAGTTCGCCAAAAAACACAACAAACTGGCACAGGACTACGTTATTCCTCCCGAGGCGCGTAATAATACGCCAGAGCGCTTACAACAAATTCTCGCGCCTTACCAGAAAAAAGGCATGCTGCCGGCCTACCCCTTTGGTCACGACCTCACGGACCAGGAACTCGCACTGGGCGCCAGTTTACGCAAGATCAAGGCCATGAGCGCGGAGCCGGGGCATTTCGTTAAAGCGGCTTTCAAGGCCTTGTTGCACAAGGGTGATAAGGCGGCCGCCAAACCTTTCCTGGAGCGCATCCAGTTGGAGCACCCGGAAACGACCAAGGATTTTTTGATCCAGCAATTGTTGTTGCTGGAGCTTGAGGAGCGGGGGCTGTTGAAGGGCAGCTGATCAGAGGTTATCCGCGGCAGCCAAGGGGAGTGATTCCAGACGGCCGCAAGCTTAAACGCGGCCTGATTGTCTGGAATCACTCCCCTTGGCTGCCGCTCCTATCGAGCTAGAAATCAGACTGGTAGACCTCAGAACAAGTGGGTATTCTTGACTCATGCCGAATAAATCAGAAGACAAGCTGGTCATCGCAATCTCCTCCCGGGCTCTGTTTAACCTGGACGATAGTCATCAGGTCTATGAAAATGATGGCTTGCAGGCCTATTCCGAGTACCAGGGGGCCAGGGAAGAGGAGCCCCTGGAGCCGGGAGAGGCTTTTCCACTGGTACACAAACTATTGCGCTTGAATGAGCGCCTGGGCGAGGATTCCAGGGTGGAGGTCGTGTTGCTGTCGAGAAACAGCGCCGATACCGGCTTGCGGATTTTCAATTCTATTGCGCATTACAACCTGGATATCAGTCGGGCCGCATTCTGTGGTGGCGAGAGCCCCTGGCGGTATATCAACGCCTTTGGCTGCCAGCTGTTCCTGTCCAACGAGGCCGAGGATGTGCGTTACGCGCTGGACTGTGGGGTCGCGGCCGCTACACTGGTTTCCAGTAAGGGAGGGGGCACCGACAGTGACCTGTTGCGCTTTGCCTTTGACGGCGATGCTGTGTTGTTTTCCGACGAGGCGGAGCGGGTGTACAAAAGCGAGGGTCTGGAGGCCTTTACCGCCAGTGAAAAAGCGGCCGCCAGGGAGCCCCTGGGAGGCGGCCCGTTCAAGCCCTTTCTGGCGGCCCTGCACAAGCTACAGCAGGCGTTTCCCGCCAGTGAGGCGCCCATTCGCACCGCACTGGTCACCGCCAGATCAGCGCCGGCCCATGAGCGGGTGATTCGTACCCTGCGCGCCTGGAATATTCGCATCGACGAATCGATTTTCCTGGGCGGCATGAACAAGACTGAGTTCCTCAAGGCCTACCAGGCCGATGTCTTCTTCGACGATCAACCCATGCATTGCGAGTCCGCCAGTCCCCATATCGCCACCGGGCATGTACCTCACGGTGTGGCCAATCCCTGATTTTCAGCCGTTGAGGGTTTATTCCTTTTTAGACTGGCTAATACCTTAATTAATGTCTATTCTTTATAAGGAACAGTCGGGCAATCGTATGGGTTTCCCCACTACCAGGAGTCTGGCATGAAGCTTCAGCAGTTGCGCTACATTTGGGAAGTGGCCCACCACGACCTCAATGTGTCTGCGACAGCCCAGAGCCTGTACACCTCACAACCCGGCATCAGCAAGCAGATTCGCCTGCTCGAGGATGAGTTGGGGGTCGAGGTATTCGCTCGCAGTGGCAAGCACCTGACCCATGTGACACCAGCGGGAGAGGCCATTCTCCAGGCCGCCGGCGAAGTGTTGCGCAAGGTGGAGAGCATTAAACAGGTCGCCCAGGAGTACTCCAACGAAAAGAAAGGTGCGCTGTCCATAGCCACGACCCACACCCAGGCGCGTTATGCGCTGCCGGCTACCATCAGTGCCTTTATCGAACGTTATCCCGATGTGTCATTGCATATGCACCAGGGCACGCCTATGCAGATCTCCGAGATGGCGGCCGATGGTACGGTGGATTTCGCCATCGCCACCGAGGCGCTGGAGCTATTCTCCGACCTGATTATGATGCCCTGTTACCGCTGGAACCGCTGTGTCCTGGTGCCCAGGGATCACCCCCTGACCCAGCTATCCGAACTGACGCTGGAGGATGTTGCCGAGCATCCCATCGTCACCTATGTTTTCGGTTTTACCGGACGTTCCAAGCTGGACGAAGCCTTCTCCGAGAAAGGCCTGGTGCCCAGGGTGGTATTTACCGCCGCCGATGCGGATGTAATCAAGACTTATGTACGCCTCGGTTTAGGTATCGGTATTGTCGCCGGCATGGCCCATGACGAGAATGTGGATCATGATCTGGTGGCCCTCGATGCCCGGCATCTGTTTGCCAGCAGTGTCACCAAAATCGGCTGCCGCCGGGGCACTTTCCTGCGTGGTTATATGTATGAATTTATTGAAGACTTTGCCCCCCACCTGACTCGAGATGTGGTTCAGGAGGCTTTTCAGCGGCGCAACAAGGCCGAGTTGGAAGAGCTGTTTTCACATCTCACATTACCGGTCTTTTAATACCCGAGGAGACTAATACGTGGAATTGGCCTGCCTGGATCTGGAGGGGGTGCTCGTCCCGGAGATCTGGATCGCATTCGCTGAGCGCACCGGTATAGAGGAACTGCGCGCTACCACCCGGGACATCCCCGATTACAATGTATTGATGAAGCAGCGCCTGGCCCTGCTGGATCAGCACAACTTGAAGATAGACGACATTCAGGAGGTGATCGCCACGTTGCAGCCATTACCCGGAGCCATCGACTTTATCGACTGGCTGCGAGAACGCTTTCAGGTGATCATTCTGTCAGATACTTTCTATGAGTTTTCCCAGCCGCTGATGCGCCAGTTAAAGTGGCCCACACTGTTCTGCCACCGGCTGGTTACCGATGACAACGGCAGGGTTGTGGATTACAAGTTGCGCCAGGAGGATCCGAAGCGAGCCTCAGTCAAGGCGCTGCACAGTCTGAACTACCGTGTTATCGCCGCCGGCGATTCCTACAACGACACCACCATGCTGAGTGAGGCGGATGTGGGCTTCTTAATCCACGCGCCACAGAATGTCATCGACGAGTTTCCACAGTTTAAAGCGGTAGCTAACCTGGACGAACTGAAGGCGGCCTTTGTTGAGGCCAGTGACCGGAACCTGACCCTCTAAGACCGGCGACAGAATAATTTCAAACATCAAGGGAGAACATCCATGAGAAACATACTGCTGCTTATAATCGCGGTATTGGGATTAAACGCCGTTTCCGTATTTGCCGACAAGCCAAAATGGG